>OLQY01000180.1_pt1 | contig 82760 bp, 83 predicted proteins | sample 1672851 | NCBI WGS metagenome assembly OLQY01 (sample SAMEA3136730, study PRJEB25190) | human gut metagenome
CGCCCTTATTTTTTATACAGCATGTTCAAGTAAAATACCCTCCAATGCTGAACCGCTGCTTGTGTGGCAACGAACGATTTTAAATTTCTTTTTCTCAGCTTCATCTACGGCACATCGTACCATTTTGTGAGAAACGGTATTTGTAAACAAAATGCATAAATCAGGATCACCAATCTGCTTGTCCAAATCGGCAGACATCTGAGTGAATACCTTTGCTTTACATTTATGAGATTTACAAATTTTCTTATACTGACAGACCATTCTGTCATGACCACCGATGATAACAACACTCATGGCTATCCTCCTTCTCAAAACATTTTTTCAGCTGTTCAGAACCGATTTCCGGACTGCCCGGTCTTTATCAGTCGATGAGATTGTCTTCGGCCCTGAACAGTTATTATTTTAAATACCTTCAAGTAAAAATGAGTATAAGTGATAAAACTTCGAAATCGTATTGCTGTTAATTATAAAGCTGCTAACTCTTTGCCCAGTGCTTCGAGTTTTTCTTCAGCTTCTGAATCAGGCTCATTCATGCAAATAGCATCTTCACCGCCGTATACCTGGGCACCGGCCTCTTCCATACGAGCTACCCAGTTGCGCATCCATTCACCGTCTCCCCATCCGTAAGAACCAAATAAACCGATTTTCTTACCTGATGCAAAACTCTCAACTTCTGTTACGAAATCTTCCATGTATGTTTCTTCAAGAGTTTCATTTCCCATGGATGGGCAGCCAAGAGCAAATACAGGATAATCTTTTAAATCGTCAGCTTTGATGTCTTCTACAGACACAACCTTTGCTGTTGCTCCGCCATCCTGAATACCTTTGCCTAAAATTGCTGCCATTGCTGCTGTGTTGCCTGTACCGCTCCAGTATGCGATCATAATTTCTTTCATTGTTAAAACTCCTCCTATAAAAAGTGTTTAATTATATCAAAAACGGTGAATGACCGCTCTGATTATACAAATTGATATTGTTCTGCCATTCCAAAACCCATGCCCTGTCTGACCATATCCATGGCAATCTGCTTGACTCTGGCATATAGGCGGAATGTCTCACAGGCCTTTTCTTCATTCTCATATACTTTCCAATATCCGCTGCATAAGCAGTTACGACCATGATGTTCAATAAAGCCTTTGACATCCCCCAGCGGATATCCAAGAAAAATACCCATTTCATGAGGAAAATCCGCTTTGCCAGCCTTGTACTCTCTGAAACGTTTTGCTGCATAAACAAGCATCTCATCCATCGTCATATCTTCAGTATACCCAAACTGCTTCATAAAAGCCCTGTTATCAGGATCCATCAGTTGCCTGTAAAGGGGCTCCTCGCGAAACATGAACCATACCTGGCGTTCTTCACGATGTTCAAAGCACCGCACCTTCAGGCCTGTTGTTTCAACCAGAGATTTCAACGCCTTAGCGTAACTCTGCTCAATAATCAGCAGGTTTGAGGGCTTGATACCAAAAATAACCGGTGCACACTGCTCTGCTGCTTTTTCCTGTATTCCTCTTATTATTTCATACGTCTGCCTGTATGCAACCATCCTTTTACTCTCCTTTACTTGGTTAGATATACCTAACTACCTGATGCCATTATCATACCAGCTCTGTCAAAAAATTGCAATACCATTTATTGAGAATGAATCTCATTACCATGTTTATTGTCATTTTTCATCCAATAAAGTGTTAAAAGGTACTCGTTTATGCTATACTAAAAGCAGTTTTTTATTAAATATAAGGATTACTGGAGGGAAAAATATTGAATACACCACCTGATTTCAGTAAATATACCAAACAGCTTAACATAGAGCGGCTAAAAAAACAAGGTACACAGGCTCTGGCTGATGAACTTTCCTATACACGACAGCTTTATGAATCTCTGGACACAATTTTTCAGGATTCCCTGGACGGTTTCTTTATCACAGATGGCGAAGGTAATGTTTTAAAAGTCAACAAGTCCTATGAAGAAATGTCCGGCATCACCAGTGAAGAGATTATCGGTCAGAATATGCATGACCTTGAATCTACGCTAATCAATTATTCTGCTTCACTGATTGTTATGAAAACAGGGAAAACCGCAACCATTGAACAGAGTTTTCTCAGAACAGGGCGTAAAGCTTACATCACCAGTACTCCTGTATTTTCACCCGAAGGCAAAATTATCATGGTCATCAGCAATACCCGTGATTTCAAAATGATCGAAGAACTCCGTCAGCAGCTCAGTGAACAGATGGTTCAGGTGTCCGAATACAAAGAGAAAATCCGTGCGCTGACACAGCAAAACATTGACCGTTCCCAGTTTCTGGTCAATGATCCTAAAATGTACGAAATTCTTTACAGTGCCACCAAAGTAGCTGACAAAGATACCACTGTACTCATTCAGGGTGAAACAGGAACCGGCAAGGAACTTCTGGCTCACTTTATCCATCAGAACAGCTCCCGCAGGGATAATCCGATGCTGAGCGTCAACTGTGGTGCCATTGCCAAGGATCTCATCGAAAGTGAATTATTCGGTTATGAAGGCGGCGCTTTTACAGGTGCCCTCTCCAAAGGCCGCCCCGGCTATTTTGAAGTTGCCAACGGCGGTACATTATTTCTTGATGAAATCGGTGAAATGCCTATGAATGTCCAAATGAAACTTTTGCGCGCTCTTCAGGAAAATGAAATCATGCGTCTCGGTTCCAGTCAGCCCCGCAAAATCGATGTTCGCGTCATTGCCGCCACTAATCGCGACCTGAAAGAAATGATTGATGCCAATGAATTCCGTTCCGACCTTTATTATCGCCTGAATGTCGTCAATCTGGAAATTCCTCCTCTTCGCGAGCGCAAAAAAGACATCATCCCTCTGGCTCAACATTTTCTTAATCAATTTAATGCCAAGTTTAAAACACATAAAACACTGAGTCCTTACTCCTGCAAAACGCTGGAAGAATATAACTGGCCCGGAAATGTCAGGGAGCTCAAGAACACCATTGAGAAGATGGTTATTCTCAGTGATGAAGATATTATTTCATCTGCCGAATTATGGAGCAGCGAATCCAGTCTGATCAAAGATAATGTCCAGCTTGGCAATATCCAGCTGAAAACCATTCTTGAGCAGATCGAACTGAAGTATATCCGAGAGTACTGCAGTTTATACGGCACCCTTGAAAAAACAGCTGAAAAACTGGATATGAATTTGAAAACTCTGTCCCGAAGGAAAAAGCACCTTGAAGAAAAATATCCCCGTTCTGAAAATCTGTAGTTCTTATTTTTGAGAAGTTTCTCATTTTTGAGATTCCAATTTGTCGTTTTTTCTCATTTTTGAGATATACATAAAACAGTCCTGCCACGAATACCGCAAAACAGGGCTGTTTTTTCTTTGTCAATGTTGGCACGCATCTTGCTTATAACTAAGAATATCAAGTACTATTGATACATTTAATCAATGGATACATGATTCTAAACTATTTACACATTTTAAATTTTTGGGAGGAATTTATTATGCCATTAATGACAGGAGACGAATACGTAAGAAGTCTGCAGAAAATCAAAATGAAAATCTTTCTTTTCGGTGAAGAGATTGACAACCCGGTAGGTAATCCGATTCTTCAACCGGCTGTTAATTCAGTCAAAGCAACTTATGACCTTGCACAAAATCCTGAATATGCTGATCTGATGACAGCGACTTCAAACCTTACAGGTGAGAAAATCAACCGTTTTACACATATTCACCAGAGTTCTGATGATCTTGTTAAGAAAGTTAAAATGCAGCGTTTGCTTGGTCAGAAGACCGCAGCCTGTTTCCAGCGTTGTGTCGGCATGGATTCTTTCAATTCCGTGTACAGCACAACATATGAAGTAGATAAAAAATACGGCACACACTATCATGATAATTTTGTTAAATTCGCTACTTATGTTCAGCAAAACGACCTGACAGTTGATGGCGCCATGACAGATACTAAAGGTGACAGAAGCCTTTCTCCATCCAAGCAGGCAGACCCTGATCTTTTCCTGCATGTTGTTGAACGCCGTCCGGACGGTATCGTTGTCCGCGGTGCAAAAGCACATCAGACAGGTATTCTGAATTCTCACGAAGTGATTGTCATGCCTACCATCGCTATGGGACCTGATGACAAGGATTATGCCGTTTCTTTTGCTGTTCCTCTGGACACAGAAGGTTTAATGATGATTGTCGGCCGTCAGAGCTGTGATACAAGAAAGACTGAAGGATGCCAGCTTGATCTCGGCAATTCTACATACGGTGGTATGGAAGCACTGACAGTCTTCGATAATGTTTTTGTCCCTAATGACCGTATTTTCCTGAATGGGGAAACAGAATTTGCAGGTATGCTCGTTGAACGTTTTGCAGGTTATCACAGACAGAGCTATGGCGGATGTAAAGTCGGTGTCGGCGATGTCCTCATTGGTGCTACAGCCCTTGCTTCAGAGTATAACGGCGTTGAAAAAGCTTCTCATATCAAAGATAAACTGATTGAAATGATTCATCTGAATGAAACTCTTTACTGCTGCGGTATTGCCTGTTCAGCCGAAGGTCAGCCAACAGAATCCGGCAACTACCTGATTGATCTGATGCTGGCCAATGTCTGCAAACAGAATGTTACCCGTTTCCCATATGAAATCGCACGTCTTGCACAGGATATCGCAGGCGGCCTGATGGTTACACTGCCTTCCGAAAAGGATATGGATCATCCTGTAGTCGGTCCTGTTATCCGCAAATACCTTGCAGGCCCTGCAAAGGTAGATGTTATGGATCGTTTCAAGATTATGCGTCTTATCGAAAATCTGACCCTTGGTACCGCTGCTGTCGGTTATCTGACAGAATCTATGCATGGTGCAGGCAGCCCACAGGCTCAGAGAATTATGATTTCCAGACAGAGCAATATGCCTGCTAAGAAAGCAATGGCAAAGCACATTGCTCACATTAAAGATTGATGATCGGAGGTCCTCCCTTTGAATACACTGAACAAGATTCAGCAAGTTGTATCCGATCGTATCCGCCCTGCCCTTCAGGGGCATGGCGGTGATATGACCATTACATCTTTCTCAAATGGAATTCTCAAATTTAAATTTACCGGCATGTGTTCTAATTGTCCTTCAGCATGGATTACAACAGAGGAACTAGTGAAAAACGAAATTCTTTCTAATGTTCCTGAGGTAAAGGACGTCCAAATGGAATTTGCTGTCAGTGATGAACTGATTGACATGGCCAAAAAGCTCCTCAATCATGAAACATGATAAACATGATAAAGTAAAAAGGAACTTCCGATTTAAACCATAAACCGGAAGTTCCTTTTTGTGTACGAATTAATATTTATTTTTATCAGGACTACTGTATAGTCACTTCAACAATTTCATCAGCCGCATTTGAATTATAACCTTTACGGCGCAGTACATTTTGAAGTACTTCTGTCCATTCCGTCTGATTAAGGACGATTTTATTTTGATTTTTCAAGAGAATCTGGCATCCGCTTCCTGAACCTAAAGCGGTCTGGGGTTTCAGTGTTGCCACCTTTAACACCCCGATATCCGTCAGTGTATTGACCATACGGTATACCGTTGCCATACCGATACCCGGATCATGCTGAATGGCTTGATAATAAATCTCTTTACAGCTGGCACATTCATGCTCGAACACGATATCCAGTATCAGCTCTCTTTGCTTTGTCACGCGAAAACCACGTTTTCTCAGTAAATAGAGAATTTCTTCCTTCTCTCTGCTGACACGATGATATTGTTCCGTGTCTCTATTTGCAACAGCTGCTGCCGCCACCGCATCCACCTCCACAATGACTGCAATCACCACAGCCCTTGCCATTTTTCTTATCTTTAATCATCGAGCGAACAATCGCTGCGACAATGACTATCAGTATAACGCCTACTATAAGAGTTCCCATTAAGCACTCGCCCGACCTTTCAAATCAATTTAAGCTACTGCTTTGCCTTTTACTTCTAATGTGTTGCTTTCCTTGTATGGACGGAACAGCAGATAGAAGAATCCAATGATTACCAGGATAGCGACAACTGTGAAGATACCAAATGTGTGATTTGCAACAAGGTTACCAATCTGGTTGATAACGAGGGCTACAAGATAAGCGAAACCGCACTGATAGCCAATTGCAATCCAGAACCATTTTGCATTGTTCATTTCACGCTTGATAGCACCCATCGCTGCAAAGCAAGGTGCACACAGCAGGTTGAATGCCATGAATGCATAACCGGAAACAAGTGTGAAAGAAGCTGCCATTGTCTGATATACTGTACCATCGCCGCCACCATAAAGGATACCCAGTGTACCAACGATGTTTTCCTTTGCTACAAGACCTGTAACAGATGCTACAGTTGCCTGCCAGTTACCAAATCCAAGTGGTACAAAGATCCATGCAATTGCATGACCTACTCTTGCAAGAATACTGCTGTCTAACTGGTCTTCCGCAAGCATTGTAAATGCACCGTCTACCCAACCGAAGTAGGACAGGAACCAAACAAGGATTGTTGATAATGTAATAATTGTACCAGCTTTCTTAATGAAAGACCAGCCACGTTCCCATGTTGCTCTGAGTACAGCACCCGGAGTCGGAATATGGTATGCCGGAAGCTCCATAACGAAAGGAGCAGGATCTCCGGCGAAGATCTTTGTCTTCTTCAGGATAATACCTGAACAGATAATTGCTGCCATACCAAGGAAGTATGCGCTTGTTGCAACCCATGCAGCACCGCCGAATACAGCACCTGCGATCATCGCAATGAAAGGTGTCTTCGCACCGCAAGGGATAAATGTTGTTGTCATGATGGTCATACGACGGTCACGCTCATTCTCAATTGTTCTGGAAGCCATGATACCTGGGATACCACAACCTGTACCAACAAGAATAGGAATGAAGGATTTACCTGAAAGACCGAATTTACGGAAAATTCTATCCATGATGAAGGCGATACGTGCCATGTAACCGCATGACTCAAGAATAGCCAGCAGGAAGAACAGGACAAGCATCTGAGGTACGAAACCAAGGACAGCACCAACACCGGCGATAATACCATCTACGATCAGACCCTGAAGCCATTCAGCACAGTTTGCATTTTCAAGCAGGCCGCTGACTGCATCAGGAATACTGCTGATAAATGTGCCATATGCTGCCGGATCCGGAGCTTCATAACCAGCTTCTGATAAAGCAGCGACAGCATCTGTCAGATCTGCATAAGAAGCAGTTGTTTCTTCTGTTGCAAGTGTTTCTTCATCTTCTACAAGATATGTTGCCTCTGTAGATGGATCTACCTGAGCAACAAATGCATTCACTGCTGCTGCAGCTGCCGCAGGATCATAATCATCTGCTTCAGAATCAATGGCTGCTTCAACAGCGCTTGTATCCATACCCTGATCTGCTTCGTAACTGATGAATCCATTTACAACTTCCAGAGCACCTGCATAAGCTTCATCAGCATCACCATAACCGCCGTCGCTGCCGATAAAGAAGCCATCACCGAACAGATTATCATTTGTCCAGTCTGTTGCTGCAGCACCGATTGTTGTCATGGAAATATAGTAAACAAGGAACATGATCACTGCGAAGATTGGCAGAGCCAGAATACGGTTTGTAACGATTCGGTCAATCTTATCAGAAATTGTATCTGCGCCCGCATGTTTTTTCTTCAGGCAGCTGCCGATAATACTTGCGATATATTCATATCTTTCATTTGTGATGATACTTTCTGAGTCATCATCCATTTCCTTTTCGGCTTTGGAAATGATTGCTTCTACATTTGGTGTGCTCTTCATCTGAGCTGCAATCTTGTCATCACGTTCAAACAATTTAATTGCATAGAATCTCTTCTGAGCATCCGCAACATCAGAACCAAGAAGTGTTTCAATATCATTCAGATATCCTTCGACTTTATTGTTAAACTTATGTACAGTGCCCTGAACAGCTTTGGACTGAGCAGCCTTAACAACTGCATCGGATGCTTCCTTGATACCTGTATTCTTCAGAGCAGAAATCTCATATACAGGACAGCCGCATACTTCACTCAGTTTCTGAATGTTGATGTTATCACCATTTTTCTGGACAAGGTCCATCATGTTGATGGCCATAATAACCGGAATACCAAGTTCCATAAGCTGTGTTGTCAGATAAAGATTACGCTCAAGGTTCGTACCATCAACGATGTTAAGGATCGCATCCGGTTTCTCGTTCAAAATATAATTTCTTGCTACAACTTCCTCAAGTGTATATGGAGAAAGTGAATAAATACCCGGAAGGTCAGTAATAATAACGTCTTTATGACCTTTTAATTTACCTTCCTTTTTCTCAACTGTTACGCCAGGCCAGTTACCAACGAACTGATTAGAACCCGTTAATGCGTTGAACAATGTTGTTTTACCGCAGTTTGGGTTGCCGGCAAGTGCAATTCTGATTGCCATTTTTTTACCTCCAGATTTTCAACAATTAGAACAGTTAAAACAAACGATAAGGTTTGATTAAGCTAACCTTATGTCCTAAAAAAAGGTTCAATATTTACTGAACCTCAATCAGCTCTGCGTCAGCTTTACGCAAAGATAATTCATATCCTCTGACTGTTACTTCTATCGGATCACCAAGCGGTGCCACTTTACGAACATAGACGGATGTGCCTTTTGTCAGACCCATATCCATGATACGTCTCTTAATAGCGCCTACACCTGTAATCTTTGAAACTGTGACAGTCTGGCCGACTCCTACATTTCTAAGTGTCATGGCTTTGTCTCCTCTCTTATCTGAATGCGCATGCATTCTATCTATACAGACATCCGATTAACGATTCACCGTAATCTTGGATGCCATGCCACGATTCAAGGCTACTCTTGAACCTTTGACAGCAATAATCATGCCGGCATCTGTATTACCGACAACTTCAACATCTGTTCCGGCAGCAAATCCCAGATTATGCAGATGATGGATAACATCTTCCTTGCCGCGGATATCTGTGATCGTACCTGACTCTCCTACACCTAATAAAGCTAAAGGCATCATGTTTCCTCCTTTAATTCAGGTCCATGTATGCAGAACCTAGTGTATTTATTGATAACGGCTATCATTTACATAGTTATTATACGCATTCGCAAGGTTAGTGTCAACTATCTTTTTTAGTTTTATTGAAAAATATTCTCATTTTCATCCATTTCAATGCAATTTTGTAAGTTCTTACTGAAAAATCCTTTCAATATTAGCCACTCATTGAAAAAATTTACCTATATCACACTTAAACCTTACTGAGATTACAGATAAGCCTTTGATAGACTGGCCCAATATATGCTATACTCTATTTATATCTATTGTGAACCGCTAAAATCCCAATCCAAACACGCCAGGGTTCTCAATCTCTATAAAAGGAGTACTGCCATGCCAAGCATTATCTTTCATTTAACTGAAGCCAAGCTCATCACTCAACACCTGCGCGAGGCATCTGCTGATTACCCGTTTACCCATATACACGGATGGCAGAACGATTTCACCATCGGAAGTATCTTGCCCGATGCCATTCCACGTCCATTAAAATATAAGACCCATTTCTGGCATCCGTCTGATTTCACCCATGTGGTGATCGCACCAGATCTTAATTTATGGCAGAAAACATATCCGAATACCCTGAAAGAACCGATGCTGATCGGCTATCTTGCCCATCTTCATCTGGATTATCTGTATTTCACCGAGTATCTGCCATCTATTGTCCGCTTTTTAAATGAACAGGGACTGGATGAAACAGAATCTTTAAAGGCAGTCTCTGTCCAAATCCGTCAAACAGGGGAGCAGATGCCTGTGATGACCTTTTTCTCCAAAGATTATTTTTACGGTGACTATATCCGGATGAGTCCGCATCTTATTGAGAAATATCATCTTTCCATGCCTGCTTCACCAATCCATCCATGGCCGGTGAATGAGACAGATTTTGCCTCCTATCGCCAGTTCTGCAAACTGGCTGCTGCCGATCTGTCACTGGACATAAAAAAAGAGCCGGTCAGGATATTCGACCCGACCGACTTCGAAAACTTTGTAAATAAAGCTGCTGAAACATTTATTCAACAGTTTATCCGATAGTTTTTATAATCGTTTACTCTGCTTGCACTACGATTTACCGTTTCAATCTGCAGCACACCGTATTATTTGCTGTCTATCACTTCAAGCATTTTATGCCGCAACAAGTTTCTCAAACTCACGGAGTTTCTGCTTTGCTTCCGGACTCAGATTACGCGGAACCTGAATCTGAACAGCTGCATACATATCACCATGAACAGACGGATCCTTCATGGAAACAATGCCTTTGCCACGGAGTCTGATCTTGCTGCCCGACTGAATACCGGCAGGAATCTTGCATTTCACACTGCCCTTCAGAGTATTCACAATGGCCTCACCGCCAAAAACAGCAGTTGTAAACGGAACAGAAATTGTTGTATAAACATCCATGCCTTTCCGCTCATATCCCGGCTTCTCATCTACGTGGATCTTCAAAAGCAGATCGCCTGCTTCGCCGCCATTCATACCCGGACCGCCTTTGCCGCGAAGACGGATACTCTTGCCATCCTCAATGCCTGCCGGTACACGCACCTTCAGGCTCTGAGCCGGAGTACCCTGCCCACTGCTTAAATTAATCACTTTCTCACAGCCAAAGGCTGCATCTTCAAAGCTGACCCTGATCTCTGCATGAAGATCCTGCCCCTTACTCTTGAAACTGCCGCCGCCAAAACCGCTGCCATAGCTCTGCTTGAATCCCTGGCCGCCGAAACCGCTGCTACTTCTGCCATGGAACATATCCCCGAAAATATCTCCGAAGATATCATCCATATTACCGTTCTGTCCACCCTTAAAATGGAACTCCTGATAACCGCCATTGCCACCAAAACCGCCCTGGAAACCGCCAAAGCCGCTGCCTGCACCGCCGTATGCGCCGCCTGCTGCACCTTCTTCAAAGGCTGCAAAACCATACTGGTCATACAGCTTTCTCTTCTTCTCATCACCGAGAACATTATAAGCTTCTGTGACTTCCTTAAACTTCTGCTCTGCCTGCTTATCCCCCGGATTCGTATCCGGATGATATTTCTTCGCCAGTTTTCTATATGCACGCTTAATCGCCTTGTCGTCTGCTTTTTTATCTATACCAAGAACTTCATAATAATCTCTCTTAGCCATCACTGTCCACCTCCGTCTTTATAAGACCTTTCTGAACTTCTTCTATTCTGAACGCATCATGTTAATAGAGGACACGACCATAGCCGTATCCTCTTCAACGCTTTTTGTTCTATTTGTACTATAACACCCATTTCCTATAATGTCAATAGACTTCACAAAAAATCTTCTGTATAAGTCTATCTTACAACTAAGTATACTTTCATTATACAAAATATGACTTCACTTAGTTGTCCCGATGCTATTAATTTTATTCAGAAGCTCCTTAATATGCGAACAGCATAATCCTCTCCCTTGGGTTCTCCCCATCAAACAAGTCCCGGCAGTCTATCTCATCCACAAAGGAAAGCATATCCACCGTCATCAGTTCACTGATATACTCATCTGACGGATAATAGAAGAACAACTGTATCTCACGGGGATTTTCATAGTAGGAATCTTCAATTTTTGCCAGAACTTTTCGAAGAATCTCTACTGAAAAAGGATTGAAGAAAAATACTCTGTCCACCTCTGCAGGTACAACGTAGTTCTCAGCATTCCCCATGACGAATTCCGTCCGGCTGCCCGATACGGCATGGCGTTTGTTTTCGCAGACTGTTTCATATATTCTGCTATCATATTCCACACCGACGGAACGACATCTTGTCTGGTAGGACAGAAAAAAGTCCACACGTCCTTTTCCGCACCCATAATCCAACAGGCAATTACTTTTCCGTATATAGCCACTGCCTGCCAATCGCTCCAGCACCGAATACGGCGTCGGCTCATAAGGGTATCGGTACTGATCCGAACGTGAATCATCGCGTCCCGAAGTTTTTATTTTCAACAATTTATCCCATTGTGTCTCATTCGTATCTATATTATCTCACCTGTGCTTTCATAATAAATGATTCGATCACCGAAACTACTTTTCCCATATCTCTATTGATCCTCCATCTCGTAATTGCAGTTTTTGCTCACTCCGGGACTCGCCTCAAAAAAGCTTCTGGTATACTGATTATATCAAAACAAAGCAATCCCAAAACAATTGCAAAAATATGATTTTAATTAAATGGAGGAATTGATTATGGAAAACTATGGAAGATGTAAAAATTGTGAATACGGTGAACCTTCTGGTTGCAGCTGGAAATGGAGCTGTACATGGTACCATACACTGGAAGACCCGGATAAACTCAGAGATTGCAATCGCTATAAAGAACGCGATTAAGGCAATCGCTTACAAAAGGCTGCCACCGGGCAGCCTTTTCTTCTGTAAGCAAATTTCCTATTGAACGCTGTCTCTGTCGCAATAACACTGATATCTTTACTCCTATTGATATTTTACCAGAAATCTGCAAAGAATTTATCCGCGACAACCTAAAAGTCATTGGATTCTAGTACATCACACCAGGCACTAAATAATAATTCCTTTTAAATGATCCATCTCATGCTGACAGATTTGTGCCGTCCAACCACTGAGTTTCTGGCGGCGCACTGTCCAGCTCATATCTCTGTACTCCACTTCGATTTCTCTGTATCTTGTCGTCTTCCTCACACCTGTCAAGGACAAACAGCCCTCTTCCGTCTCATAAGGACCACTTTTCTTCAATAATACCGGATTAAACATCACCAAATCAACAATTCCCATATTCACAATAATGACATTCTTTTTTATCCCTATCATGTTTGCTGCCATGCCAACACATTCCGCACGATGGGCTTTTAATGTGTCCTGCAAATCACGGCCGGTCTGGATATCAGCCTCTGTCGCCGGTTCTGATTTCTGGCCCAGGAAAAATATATCCTTTGTAATTTCTCTAACCATTGATTTTGTCTTCCCACTCTTTCTCTTTGAATCCCGTCAGTACGAAACCGTCCCCAATGACCAGCGGCCGCTTCACCAGCATACCATCTGTTGCCAGAAGCTTCAGCTGTTCATCCTCAGACATTTCTTTCAGCTTGTCCTTCAAATTCATTTGTTTGTACAATATCCCGCTGGTATTAAAGAATTTTTTCAGCGGCAGGCCACTCATTTCATACCAGGCTTTCAATTCCTCGTAAGACGGATGCTCCTCTTTAATTGGCCTTTCATCAAAAACAACCTGATTGACCTCAAGCCATTTCAAAGCTTTCAGACATGTACTGCATTTTCTATAAACTAAAACTTTCAAAGTTTTACCTTGTATGATAATTAGGAAGTTAATTATCACACTTTCCTTTCTCCTTTTTGGGTTAAATTATAAGGCGGTGTCTGTCATGGATTTTCTTACATCCTTAACTGTTGCCGTTCTGTCAGGTGTTATTTGCCATCTCATCTGCAAATAGCTCGACGGTGACAATTATTTCTCTTTATAATAAAGCTGACAATGACAATAGCCCTCAAAATCCGGATCCTGAATCTGTGCTTTGAATTCATCACAAATACACTTATACTCCGGTTTGATCTCCAGTCTGCACGGACAGTATCCTTCTTTTCGTTTCAGACCTTCCTTGACTCTCGCAACGATTTCACGATCTTCGTTCAAACGCACTTTACCCATCTGTAACGCTCCTTTTCTTAATAATTTCCTCCCACTTTGTATTTCATGATCGCTATTATTTTAGCATACTAAACATAGCTATTCAATTATAGGCCCCTTAAGATTTGCTGATAAAAAGTACCTCCCGTAAAGGCATCTCCTTCTCCAAATGCTGACTGCGATTTTTTCACCATCCGGGAACGGCTCCCCTAAAGGCCTCTGATATACTGATTACATCAAAAGAAAACAGGCACTTAAAGAAAAGGAGATTATATTTATGTGGATCATTATTGCAGTGATTATTATTTTTATTATTTTTGCAGACAGCGACACCAAGCCTTCAGCTAACAAAAAAGGAAACACCAACACAGATTCTCGTTTACACTGCACCATCAACCGAACAGGATCTTACAGCTCAATCTTAAATCAGATGGAACAGATTGTATTCCTTATTGCCAAACGCTGTCCCTGGATGAAACTTCAGGTATTAGTTATGGTAAGAAAAATCAATGCTTCCACCTGCTCTGTCTCTTTCCAGATTGAGGATGTATATTTAAAGAAAAATAACATCACATTCGGCAGCGAATTTCAGGACAGAGGGGATGGTTCCTATGAATGTATGCATTTTGAAACAAAGCAGGCAACAGGCTTTACAACACCGGAAGCTGTCAAGCGAGAAATGCTTTGCCAGTTTAACTGGTCACAGATTTCAACCAATATCACAGAGCTGAAGGTACTTAATTATGGGGATTTCACCCATACACCAATGGTCACATTGCGCTTCGAAGCCCAGTACAGAGATTAAATCTAACCTTGATTTTTTCGCTCTCTGGGAACACCTCCCAAAAGGGCTTCTGATATACTTAAATCATCAAAACAAAGCAATCCCAAAACAATTGCAAAAATATGATTTTAATTAAATGGAGGAATTAATTATGGAAAACTACGGAAGATGTAAAGATTGTGAATACGGCGAACCTACTGATTGCAGCTGGAAATGGAGCTGCACATGGTATCATACACTGGAAGACCCGGATGAATTAAAAGATTGCAATCACTATAGAGAACGAGATTAAACAATCTCCTACAAAAAGGACTGTCGCTTAACGATTTTCAATCGTTAAGCGACAGTCTTTTTTATTACATCATTCACTATTTGCGGATAATATCATGGTCTTCCAGTACTTTTTCAACCACCGTTCCATGAATCATCTTCAAAAGAGGCTTCTTCACCAGATTCAGCGGTCCCGGAAGCTCAATATCCAATGGAGATTTACCATCCATGAGTTTCACGGTGCTGTCTAACAGTTCCCGGATATCATAAACACTGCCCCAGACCTCCGGTACACCTCTGTCTACACCCAGCAGTCCATACACGGCTTCCATCGCTGTACGTACGGAATATTCTGTGGTGAAAACCGTATCTCTCGGTGTTTCTGCAAACTGTCCAAGGAATGCAAAGTTCACGCAGCCATCCGGGATAACATCCGGTCTGTCACCTTTTGCTCTCGGCATGAAGAATGCAGTAATATAAGGCATCATGGTCGGTACGCAAACAGCACTGTTTTCTGCCAAATCCATAATCTGATCTTCCGGCACACCCAGATGATACAGCCATTCTGCTGTGATTTCCTTACCTGTACAATCCTTCATCGGTTTCTTAATAAAATCACCCGGTACATCTGTAAACAGACCATACACCCATGCGCAGACTTTATCTTTGTCCTGCTCTTTAAACTGTCCCTGTCTGTTAATAGTCCAGCTCAGAAGCCAACTGGAATCCTGACAGCTGACGATGCCTCCTGTAACAACATTGCCTGTTCTCGGATCACGTTTGCAGATGTTGGTAATATAAGGAATAATCTTATCATCCAGTGTTGTGACAGTCGCGGACTCCCAGTTTGTCTTGGCCACATCTGAGCAGAATTTCTCCGGATGTCCGAAGGACGGGTCCTGTCTGGCAATATTTTTCCAGAGGCTCCAGACACCGCTTGTTCTGACTTCCGCATCACCATTCGGCGCATGATTCTGATCGCCGTAAATCGTTCCCTCTGTACAGCTGCCGTTTGTAACAAATACAAGGTCGTTTTCTGTCAGCATAATGCCGTTTTCCTTGCCATTGACTTTGCACTCGATCAGAGACGCAATCTTCTTTCCATTCTCAAACTTGAAGACAACATTCGTCACTTCTGTATTAAACTGGAAATCAACCCCGGCATCTTCAAGATATTTCTGCATTGGCAGGATCAGAGATTCATACTGATTGTATCTTGTGAATTTCAAAGCACTGAAATCCGGCAGACCGGCAATATGATGAATAAATCTCTGGAAATACAGCTTCATTTCCAGTGCGCTATGCCAGTTTTCGAAGGCAAACATGGTGCGCCAGTACATCCAGAATGTTGAATTGAAGACTTCATCATCGAAAACATCTTCAATGGTTTTATCGTAAAGGTCTTCATCCTTCGTCATGAACAACTTCATGATTTCCATGCAGCCCTTCTGGCTGAGATTAAATTTGCCATCTGTATGGGCATCTTTGCCCCGATTCACCGTTGCTCTGCAAAGCGAATAGTTCGGATCATGCTTATTCAGCCAATAAAATTCATCCAGAACCGAAGCACCTGGAATTTCAAGGGATGGAATACTGTGGAAAAGATCCCATAAACATTCGAAATGATTCTCCATTTCACGACCGCCACGCATGATATAGCCACGGCTCGGGTCGAAGATACCGTCACAGGCCCCGCCTGCAATGTCCATAGCTTCAAGAATATGAATATGCTCTCCCGGCATCTGTCCGTCACGAACAAGGAAACATGCCGCTGCCAGAGAAGCAAGACCACTGCCTACGATATAGGCATGTTTTTCGTCCACACCCTCCGGCTTTTCCGGTCTGGCAAAAGCTTCATAATTACCATTGGTATAATAAATGCCCTTGCTGTTTTTCTCATATTTGCCGCGCTCTGTATTGCGGTAACTATTGTTGACTGCTGAATTCCTGTCGTCTTTCTTATTAAATGTCCAACCTGAATTTATTTTATGCTGTGTCAATGACCAACCAGAATTTGCCTTATCCCGGATGTCGTTCTGTGATGTGCCGTTCTGATTCTTCTTATCCTGAGACTTCTTCGCCACATAAACCGCTGTGCCCGCTGCCGCAGCCGCTGCCATACCTAATATTAATTTCTTTTTTGCCATATAGATAACCACCTTTCTTCAAATAGCTGCACATTGACACTCTGTTGCGTTTGGTATCGTGTACAACCGATATTGGATGTCTTTCATCTGTTATTAAGTGATGCCTATATAGTATGACCGATTTTGTCTTTTTTCAATTTACAAAAAAAGAGAAATGATAAAAAACTTATCATTCCTCCGCTTTTGTAAAGTTCCTGATGGAATTCGCAATGCCACCGTGCAGCGTGATCGCGATCATTCTGGCAATTTCCCCGTAATCTTCTTTCATGCCCTGCTTAATCCAGTCCAGCATAATGCCCACAAAACTGTATTTATAAAAATCTGCAATAAAACGCTTATCTTTATCAGGTATCGTCGTATTCGCAGCCTGCTCCTGCTCTTTAACAACCCCCATGATCAAATCCGACGTCAACTGAAACAGAAAATTCTCAATCTGCTCCCTGCTGATGCAGCGGTAGGCATTCATAATAAACGGCTTGTTCTCATAAACAACTTCAAAAATCTGCAGCAATCCTTCTGTCCATGTACTGTAAGTCTTCTTGCCCGCCAATGCCCTTGTGGCATCTTCCAGGCAGGACCATTCCACCAAATCATAAATATCCTTAAAATGATAGTAAAACGCCATTCGGCTGATGCCACAGTCCTTCGTCAGATCGCTGATTGTAATTTTGTCCAGAGGCTTCTGTAAAAGTAAGTGCTTTAATGATGCCTCCAGAGCTTGTTTTGTCTGATTTACCATGTTTATTCTACCTCCGCAGGTTTAATCCCATACTTCTGCAGTTTTCTGTAAAAATTACTCTTATGGATCCCTGCTTCTTTTGCTGCCTCCAGGCAGTTGCCTTTATGCTTTTTCAGCAGTTCCAAAATCACTTCTTTCTCATAGTCATCCACCATCTGCCCCAGAGATTTTTTATTTTTATCCAGATTAATCGCCGGCTTCTCCTGCTGCAGCATCCTTGCCGGGATATCGTTAATATCAATAATATTCTCCGTACTGATGGCGTAGGCACTCTGCACCACGTTATTGACTTCCCGCACATTGCCCGGCCATTGGTATTTCAGAAAATAGGCCTTAACTGCTTTGGAAAATGTCTTATAGGTCTTATATTTATGATTCAGCTCATCAAGAAAAAACTCAGCCAGTTCAAGACTGTCCCCGCTTCGTTCTCTAAGCGGCGGAATATGAATATTAAAAACACTTAAACGATAATATAAATCTTCCCTGAAAGAGCCGTCTTTCATCTTGGCTTCCAGATCCTGTCTGGTGGCTGCAACTACCCTGACATCCAGAGGAATAGACTTCTCACTGCCCAAAGGCTCAATTTCTTTCTCCTGAAGAACACGCAGCAGCTTGGCCTGCATAGAACTCGGCATATCCCCGATTTCATCCAGGAAAATCGTCCCACCGTTGGCCAGCTGGAACTTGCCTTTTTTACCGCCCCTTTTGGCTCCGGTAAAAGCCCCGTCCATGTACCCAAACAATTCTGATTCCAACAATTCAAATGGAATAGCTGCACAATTGATGCTGACAAAGGGCTTATCGCATCGAAGACTATTGGTGTGCAAAGCCTTCGCCATAACTTCCTTGCCTGTTCCTGTCTCTCCTGTCAACAACACCGGAATATCCGTTTTAGCCACCTTCAGACACTCTTTGACGATTTCACGAAACTTCGGATCCGAACCGATAATATTGTCCACTCTGTTCTGATTCTGAAATTCTTCACGATAATATTCCAGCTCTTCGTACTCATTCATCAGCTTCTTTGCCACCGCCAATGTCTGTACCTTGAACTTAACCTGAGCCACTCCGGCTACCACATTGCCGTCTTCATCTTCAACATAAGAACGGCTGACGATAACACTGTTGCCTTTTGCCTCGCCGTCTATGTATTTATGAACCGCATCCTCTTCCGAAAATTTATGTTTAACAATATCAATCATCTTGGAATTGGGAATAATATTCAAAATGGATTTTCCTATGATCTCACTTCTGGATTTCCCGAAAAAGTCCGCATACTGCTTATTAATCTCCCGGACATTTCCCTCTGTGTCCGTAATAATAAAGCCATCCGATGTCATTTTCAAAATCTGGCTGACAATATTTTTATAATAGTTCATTCAGCATGCCCTCCCAAAAACTACCTCTCTTTTATGTCATCTGATGTATATTTTTTCATTATACCACGAATTTAAAAAGGAGTCATACAACATCTGATAAACAATGTCATATGACTCCTTCTGTTTTATTTCATCTATTTCAAATTCATTTTAGCTTAAAACGGCTCTTGAAATAACCATCTTCTGAACTTCTGATGTACCCTCATACAATGTTGTGATTCTCGCATCACGATACATTCTTTCAATGGCATATTCCTTCATGTAACCATAACCGCCATGAATCTGCAGTGCTTTATTGGTCACTGTAACAGCATTTTCGGATGCATAATATTTGGCCATTGCAGCCAGCTTGCCGATATTCTGTCCACGCTGTCTGAGATCAGCCGCCTGGAGTGTCAGCATCTTTGCTGCTTCCGTAGATGTTGCAATATCTGCAAAATACCACTGGATACCCTGATTAGCAGAAATTGGTTTCTTAAACTGAACACGCTCTTTGGCATAAGCAACTGCCAGATCAATCGCACCTTCTGCAATACCTACCGCCTGTGAAGCCATACCGATACGACCGCCGTCAAGGGCTGCCATGGCAATCTTGAAGCCTTCGCCTTCTTTGCCAAGGAGATTGCTCTTTGGCACACGGCAATCCTGGAAGATTAATTCCGATACATTGGCACCGCGCAGACCCATTTTATTCTCAAGTTTTCCTACGCTGAAACCAGGTGTATTTCTGTCAACAACAATGGCAGACATACCTTTTGTGCCGGCTGACGGATCTGTCAGGGCAATCAGTACAACATAATCACCCTCTTCCGGTCCCATGTTGCTGATAAAACATTTTGTGCCGTTGATAATATAATCATCGCCATCAGAGATTGCTTTTGTCTTTGCAGCACTGGCATCTGAGCCTGCTCCCGGTTCGGTTAACGCAAATGCACCAACTTTTCCGGATGCGCCTAAAGCGAGATATTTCTTCTTCTGTTCTTCTGTTCCTCGTTTCAGGAAAATATCATTTGTCAGTGTATGAACTGCAAGAAGTTCTGCAACAGATGCATCAACTTTGGCAATTTCCATGATAACAAGTGCTTTGCTGACTTCGTCCATTCCGGCACCGCCGTATTCCTCAGGAACATTAATGCCCATAAAACCAAGTTCAGCCATTTTCTCAGCAATATGATGCGGCATCGTATTGTCTATATCCATCTGCTCTGATAACGGTGCAACATAATTCTTTGCAAATGTTGCCGCAAGCTCTCTGACCATTTCCTGTTCTTCTGTGTAAGTAAAATCCATACGTTTTCCCATCCTTTCTGTTCATCTAAGTTTCATGACTCGTCTGCGAGTCATGCTGCGGAATTTAGATCTGCTCAGACAACATACTGCCTAAGTCCTATTGATTATACGAATTCCTGCACATCTGTTACAGTGTGTCTACAGTTACAACACCTGAAGCCATCAGTTTTTCGATTGCCGCATCATCATATCCGTACTCTTTGAGGATTTCAACGGAATGCTGACCTACCATCGGTGCCTGACACTCAATGGTCGGATCGATATCTTCGATGCATGTCGGTTCTTTCACCGCAAATCTTACCGGTGACATGGACTGCTTGGTAAATGTACCGTCCAGATTCTGAACCGGCACAACATATTTATTCGCCAGTGCCTGAGGATCATCCAGAACTTCCTGTACATGCTGAATTCTTTCATGCGCAATATCAGCTGCTGTCAAACGTCTTACCATCTCATCCTGAGTATGTTTCTTAAATTCTTCAGAAATAACTGCAATCAGTTCTTCTGCATTGGCTTTGCCGTTGGCTGCCGGTGTAAAACGAGGATCATCCTTCAGATCTGGTCTGTCAAGGCATTTTTCCATCAGAGCATTGTAATATCTGTCCGGTTCAAGAATACTCAGGAAAATCCACTTGCCATCTGAACACTCAAAGGAATCAATGACCGGCGATACGGCATTGCGACGTGTCTTCGGATACTCATCACCATACTGTGTGGATACGATCAAAGCACTGTTATTCCAGATTGCCTGTGAGAACAGAGAAACCATAACTTTGCATCCCTTGCCTGTTTTCTGCTTCTGATACAATGCTGCGCAGATACCTCCGGATAATGAGCAGCTTGTTGTTGCATCGCCAAAACCGATTGGCGGATTGATTGGCGATGTATTCTTCTCAGCAATATCGATCATGGCACCGGATCTTGCCCAGAAAGCAACGGTATCAAAACCTGGATTGTCCTTCGCCGGACCAAAATCACCAAATCCGTTGATCTGTGCCCAGATAATATGCGGATGCTTCTTGCTTAATGTGTCATAATCCAGACCTAATCTGACAAGTGCGCCTGTACGGTAACTTGTAATGAAAACATCAGCTGTCTCAAGCAATTTGTCCAGAATATCCTTACCTTCCTGTGCCTTCAGGTTAAGAGAAAGGCCTCTCTTATTGGCATTATAGGCTGTATAGAAAGGATTGCAATCCTTTTCTGTCGGATCATTCATTGTACCGCCGGTGCCACGTCCCGGATCACCAAAAGACGGTTCGACTTTAATAACATCTGCACCCCAGTCTGCAAGAATCTTTGCTGCACCAGGACCTGCTACGAAATAAGTTAAATCTATGACTTTGACACCTTCTAATGGTTTAAACATTTTTATTTCCTCCGATCATTATTTTTAATACTCCCCATTAACCCTGTTCAGGGCAAAATATAGAGGGAGTCAGCCCTGAACAGTCGTCAGCACCTTATATGCTTTATGTATTTTTTAGTGTTATGTTTATGGTAAATTCGGGAACATTGAGAACAGTGCAACTGCAACTAATGTACCGATAAATGGCACCAATACAGTGACTACAAATACAGGTTTATAGCAGTCTTTATGTGTTTCATTACATAAACCGTTGCAGACTGTTACAATGTAACCGTTATGCGGCAGTGAATCCAGAGCCGCTGAAGAAATAGAAATTGTTCTGGCAACAACACCTGCCGGAATACCCATATTGACAAATGCAGGTCCTAACAGCGGAGATGCAATACCACAGCCACCGGATGCAGAACCGCAGATACCTGCCAGTACGGTTGTTGCAATCGCAAGACTCAGAATCTTCGGTCCAGGAATATTTAACATCGCATTAACAACTGCTGCGAAAGCCGGTGCCAGTTTGACAACACCGCCGAAAGCAACAACTGCTGATGTGTTGCAGATTGCATTTAAAGAAGATTTGCATGTGTCACCTACATGTCCCAGCAATTTGCTCGGATCCTGATATTTCCACATCATGATCAGTGCCAGAACAGAACCTGCCAGAACACCTGTCTCAAGCTGACAGATAACCTGTCCATTAATCTTCACATTGATCAGAATAATTGTGACAATTAATGGAATAAAAGCAACCAGCGGATGCGGCAGCTTTGTATCTTCATCGCTGAATACATCCATCGGTTTAGCAATGAATGATGCACCTTTGGCCTTCTGTGCTGCAACCATACGCATCAGAGCAAAACAGCCCACAACCAGAATGACACCACAGGAAATGAAACCAACAACCATACCTGCCATCAGGTCTTCGCCAACTGCAGATGACGGAATGGCATTCTGAATCTGAGGCGCACCAGGAGCTACCATCGCAAAAGTAGAGCATCCGAAGCAAAGCGCTGCCGGAATATAGTTTCTCGGTAAATCTGCTTCATGGAAAACTTCAAGTGCAATCGGGAAAACCGCAAATGATACAACGTAAACGCTGACACCACCATAGGCAAGAATACCGCAGGCAAGCGGAATCGAAACCAATGCGTATTTCTTACCGAATAATTTGACAATGACACGGGCAATGGATTTTGCACCATTGGTGATCTCATAAATCTTACCCATCAACGCACCCGTTAAAAATATCAACCAGTAATTCTGGACGAAAGATGCGAATGACGCCATGTAATCTGTTTTTAATGCTTCATATAAATTCATTCGACCGAAAACAGCCACGATAATACTCGCAATAAATGCAACAACATAAATATTGATGCCTTTCATAACAAGTACTACCAGTACCGCCAGGCCAATAATAATACCAACTAAACTGAGTATTTCTGCTCCTGACATAATTTCCTCCCCTTTATCCCTTTATATTCAAGAACTCTCTGTAAGTCCCGATTCAGAATCCGAATCTGCTTCGCAGACATGTCTCTTATCCGAATTCCTGCCAACTGCTATTTATTCTGGAAAACAGCCGGACGTTTTTCCAGAAATGCTGACATACCTTCTTTTGAGTCATCTGAACCAAATGTTAATGCACACACATCTTTTTCTAATTCAAGACCGCGATACAGATCCATCTGAATTCCTTCATTAATAGCAATCTTCGCATATCTGACTGCCAGAGGTGCCTTGGATAAAATTGTCTGCATCATAGCTTTTGCTTCATCCAGCAGAGACTCTGCAGGTACAACTTTATTCACCAGACCGATTGATTTTGCTTCTTCAGCCTTCACATTTCTGGCTGTGTAAATCAGCTCTTTGGCAATACCCGTGCCCACCAGTCTTGACAAACGCTGTGTACCACCAAAGCAAGGAATAACACCAAGGTTTACTTCCGGCTGACCAAAAACAGCCTTGTCAGAAGCGATTCGGATATCACAGCTCATGGAAAGCTCGCATCCACCGCCGAGTGCATAACCATTAACCGCTGCAATAACCGGTTTCTCAAGGGCCTCGATCTTGTTGAAAATAGACTGCGCATAGTCGGCATATTCTCTTCCCTGCTCTGCATTGTAACCGTTCATCTGACTGATATCCGCACCGGCTACAAAAGCCTTGCCCTCACCTGTGATGATCACACCAAGAATATCCTTGTCCTTCTTGAAATAGTGAAACAGGCTTTCCAACTCGCCCAATGTCTGATTATTCAAAGCGTTCATTGCCTTTGGACGCGCCATCGTCACAATTGCAATTGCACCTTCTACTTCCAGTCTGACATTCTGTAACTGTTCACTGAGCATCTGAATTTCATGTTTCATTCCTTTTTCCTCCCTTTATCTGTTATGACCATGTATTTCTTATGCCTAAATATAAAGCAAAGGCTGTGCCAATTAAATAAAAGAATAACAGATTGACAAGCAGCCTTTTTTGTCAATTTTTATCATTTTCGCAGGTTTTTGTCGTATATATAATGCATTTTATTTCTGATTTTTGCTCTTCTGGCTATTATATTCCCTTTTCATTGCCGTTTAGTCGCATCATTGCACCTCAGTCGTTATATTGCAACTGACAACTCTGATATAAAAATAACCATTTTTTCTGGCTTTTCACTGCATTTTCGCAATATTGCGACAAAAAAAAGAAATCGACAATGAAGCACCTTCCCTCAAAATCAATTTCTTTATCTTTTTTTACAAAAAACTCTGACGCACTTTTATGCCATCATGCATATCAGTGGGTCAGAGTTCTTTCCCGGAGCTCAAAGGCTCTGTCAACTTTTTTATATTGAAGCTTAACTTAATCCCAAACAATTAATTTCATTACTTTCTTTACAGTTTTTATAACTTTCGGTGACGAATAAATAGCTGGTAATTTTTTCTTGGCATATCGCCATAATGGACTATCCTTTGTACTATCTATGAGTAAATCTGTAAAATATCTTTCCCAGCTGATATATTTAGCACTGTCTATATAATTTTCCGGCTGCTCCAAAATAGCTGATACATTTAAGTGTGGAATTGTATTTGACGCTAGAAGCAGCCACTCAAAGGATTCTGGTGCATACAATACGATATTTTTTTCAGCTTCCAGATATTTGCTAACATCCCTCATTTCTGATCCAAAAGCTGCCCCATCTACGATAACCAGTACTGTTCCACAAATCTCTTCTTCCTGTAATCTTTTGATAATATTTGATTTTCCATTAGCTGAAATACAATTAATATGTTTTTCAGCCGATAGCGAAGAAAAAAAATCAAAACCGGAATTAGAATCTTCTGTTATGACATATTCCGGCTCAATACTGTCTGAATTTGATATCTCTCCATATAAATGATAAATTTCATTATACTTCTGCTTTGTATGTCGAAACTTTCCAGATTCACGAAAACCATAAATTTCTTTAATACTATATGGCAACATAGGAAGTTTTTCCCTCGTCGCAATTACAAAATAATTATCAGATTGCTGTACAAGCTCTGCAAACCTCTGTGTAGGTAAAAAGCGATTACCTTCATCAATAAATACAATGCTTCCTGTAATTTCTTCTAATTGACGTTCCCAATCTTCGTTATCCAAGGTTCTGCAATCACAATCACAAGACACAAAAACACCGCTGTCTGCCCCATATCGTCTATAATCACGAATGTAATCAATCAACACCGTTTTTCCAGAACCACTGTCTCCGGTCAGAATCGTAATATTTCTTTTTACAACAAAATCATATTTTATTTTCTTCGTTTCTACAATTACTCTATGTGCACCCTTCATTCAGTCCTGCTCCTGTCTCATGGCATTTAAATACTGACTGGCTACAGGGATTAATTCTTTCATAGAATGTACAACCTCGCCGCCATTTTTTATAACAATATCGAATCTTGTATTCATACCAAAATCCATCATATGTCTAAGATTAATTGTTATATCCTGTCTTTTTCCTATCTCCAATATCCACTTTGCACAATTGTCTCCGCAAGTAGATGCATTAAAAATTTTGTCCGGCTCATTGAGCATCAACAGCAATGTTTTTACACCTCCCGACAAACGTTCCGGCGGTATCTGACCCAAAACAGGACTTTGAATACATTCACCACTCAACACATCCGAATGATCTACATCTCTGACTATCTCCTTCGCCAACTCCGAATCAAACCATTCTGACTCATATGAATTTTTAAAATATACACTTGTATTATAAATGCTGTTTTCGGCATCTCCATAAACAATCGTCAGCATATGTATCCTCCCAAAAGTTTCTATTCAAAATATACTCTTCTCCATCATTTTACTATCAAAAAGCCATGGATACAATAACATTTTCTCGCATACAAAAACACTCTGCCACACTTTTTCGCAGTTATGCCTATAAGTGTACAAAGTGTTTTTGTTCATAGGACTTAAAAGTCCTGCCAAATTTATTTTTTTTTTACTTTAAACCAAGGATTTCACGCGCTTCAGTCGGTGTAGCAACTTCGTTGCCGTATTCTCTGATCACACGGGCAGCTCTTTCAACGAACTGTGCATTGCTGTCAGCAAGAACACCCTTGGAGTACATAACGTTGTCTTCCATACCGACACGGATGTGGCCGCCTAAAGCAACTGCTGCATACATAATTTCCATTGCGGAATGTCCAACACCGAATGTAGACCATGTAGAACCCGGGCAAAGCTGATCCATTGTTTCCTTCATGAATACAAGGTTCTTAACGGAACCAGGAATACCGTTTGCGCAGCCCATGCAGAACTGGAAGTGTAATGGTGCTTTCAGAACACCTTTCTTCAGATAGTAAGCTGCATTTGCGATCATACCAGGATCGAAAGCTTCGATTTCAGGTTTAACATTCAATTCCTGGAACAGTTTACCGCATCTCTCAAGGAATGCAGGGCTGTTAATGAACAGGCTGGCATTTAACCAGTTCATGGAACCGCAGTCATAAGAAGCCATCTCAGGTTTCAAGATCTGAACATGTTCAAGACGTGTATCATCTGTTGCATAGATATCACCGGATGTTGTCAGGTTCAGGATGATATCGCAGTCCGGATATCTTTCATGGATCAGGTTCACTGTTTCGATAAATTTATTCTTGTCCATTGTACCGTTGCCGTTGTCATCTCTCATATGAAGATGCGCGATAGCTGCACCTGCTTTCCAGCAAGCATATACGTCATCAGCAATTTCTGATGGAGTCATTGGTACGTTAGGGTTATTCTCTTTCTTTGGCCATGCGCCTGTTACTGCTGCTGTGATAATAGTTTTCTTTGCCATTGTTAATCTCTCCTTTAAAATCTAAATTAATTATTAAATTTTTCTAATAATTCCTTACGCCAATATATAATAGCAACATCTGTGCCAACTTTATTTTCCACCTCATTTTTGTACTTTTATGTGTACATTTATGCGTTTTTTCCAGTTTTTTAATGGTTTTTAGGGGAACTATTTGACAAATACGACCAAAAAGCGTATACTTTTCAGCAAAAGAAAGTGATTATATTCACCATGTGGTGATTTTTGTCACCATCGTTATATTTTTATCGATTTTAGGAGGATAACATGAGCCAACACGGTCGATTTGAACAGGATTACCTGCGTATGAAAGTACAGATAGACAAGCTGAAAGCCTCTGGACTATCCGAGGAACAGCGCACTATTTTTTCAAAACTGGACAAAATGATACAGCATTTCGAGCATCATCTTTTCACTGAATATATTGATTTTGAAGAGATTTGCGACAATCTGCCAGATGCCATTTATGTCGCAAGCCCGGACGGTACGACCATTTATGTCAATGATACCTACACCAAGCTCAGCGGTATCACGAAAGCGGAGGTTATTGGTGAAAATGTTCACCAGATCAATCGTGAGAAGAAACTTTACACCAATGGTATCCTTCCCACCATTCTGAAATATCAAAAAAGATCCGAGATTATCGGTGTGATGAAAAAGACGAATACCACGGTCCACATCAGCGGATTCCCGATTTTTAATGATAAGCACGAATTGAAATACGCAGTTGCCTGTGACCGTGATATCCAACAGCTAGAAACCGTCAAGGACCAGCTGATCCAGTTAAAGAGCGCCATTGAGAAGAAAGAAAACGAGAACAGTTATCTGCGTACCCAGCAAATTCAGCAGTCCGAAGTGATTTTTAAAAGTGATCAAATGTATCAGGCTGTTTCTACTGCCCTGGCGGTTGCTCCGACAGATGCAACCGTCCTGATCACCGGTGAAAGCGGTACAGGCAAGGAAGTCATTACCAATCAGATCTATCAGGCCAGCAAACGTTTCGGTAAACCGTTTCTGAAGGTCAACTGTGCCGCCATTCCGGATACTCTGATGGAATCCGAACTGTTCGGTTATGAGCCCGGTGCCTTCACCGGAGCCAGCAAGTCCGGCAAAACCGGTATTTTTGAGCTGGCCAACGGCGGAACACTGATGCTGGACGAAATCGGCGAAATGTCAGTTCAGATGCAGACGAAGCTGCTCCGTGTCCTGCAGAACCACGAAATCACCAAAATCGGCGGCCACAAAGCCATCCCCGTAGATGTCCGCATTATTGCCGCCACAAATAAGAACTTACTTCAATGCATCGAGGAACATACATTTCGAGAAGACTTGTACTATCGATTAAACGTTGTACCAATTCAGCTTGTTCCTTTAAGAGAACGAAAATCAGATATAGAAGTGCTTTTTTATCACTTTTTTGAAAAATATACCAAGAAATACAACAAGCCCATCGAGATCTACAGTGATGCCCTGCATCTTCTGGAGAATTACAACTGGCCGGGCAATATCCGCGAATTAGAAAATGTCACAGAACGTCTTGTTGTTATCAACCAGAATAATATTATCGACAAGAAAACGGTAGCTCTGGTGCTTGGTATCCGGGACACAAATTCCTATGCCCATCCCGAAGATGAATACAATCTGAAAGCTTCCACCATTGCACTCGAAAAGCACATTATAGAAAAAGCCCTGGCCACCTTCCATACAAAACGGAAGGCAGCCACGGCTCTCGGCATTGATCATTCAACACTGGTCAAGAAATGCCAACGATATGGTATTTAGACGTCAATACTTCTTATTGTAACTGCGAAATTCGTGGTTCTTGAAAAGCACAAAAGCTGACAGTTTCAAAGCAGGCTCGCTCTCGCTGCCCAGCCCTTGCAGCGGTACATAAGATGCCAAAATACGGCATCTAAGTACCGGCTGTGCTGGAAGCACCTGCTTATGAATCTGTCAGTTTTTGTGTTTTATCCAAGGGTTATTGATTTCGCAGTTGAACCTGAGTATTTCTATAAAGAGAAATATCGCAAGTTGAATGCTAAATACCATTTCTGAGATTATTCTTCTTTATCGAGTTCTATACATTCCAAGTCATCCGGCACATACAGGTTGCCTTTATAGTACAGTCTGCCTTCAGCGGTATAGAGGGCTTTTCGGCGTTCGATGTTGTCATCCTCGGTATGGTACAGGATAAGATTTGGTACATTGAGATAAGCCGCCAGTTCACAGGCCTCACGGACGGTACTGTGGTGCTTCTCATATGGATCGTACTGGTCCCGCTGCGAATACAGACAAAAGGCTTCATGCATGAGCCAATCACTGCCTTCGGCATAACCAAAGCAGTTCTCATTAAGAGGTTCGTCCCCGGCACAGGTGAGTTTCTGTCCGTTTTTAAGGCGCATTGTAAAGCCGTACTGCTTAGCCTTGGTAGATAAGATATCGAAAAATGTCACATCGTAATCCAGGATATGCTTCGTATCCCCATCATGAAGGGGTACGAACTGGATACGATGATCCAAAAGTCTTGTAAATTTCTTCGGCAATGTCAGATTGGCTATGGTTCGTACTGTTTCTACCAATGCACTGTGGCAATAAATCCGAAGATTCCCTTCATACTGTTCCCTGCGCATCTTTGTTGCAATCATACGGATCATCCAGATCATACCAAGCAAATGGTCTGTATGTTCATGGGTAAGAAAAATGTGATGGATCTGCGCCATGGAAATATCTGCATCCTGAAGCTGGCGCATGATGCCGTTGCCGCCGCCTGCATCTACCAGGAAATATTCATCATCATCCTGAATTGCAAAACAAGTATTATAACATCTGGTCACAAGGGCATTGCCCGTTCCCAGCATAATCAGTCTCTCCATTTGGTTATATCCCACTCCTGTCATTCAAATTTCCTATAAATTGAAGCAATGATTCAGCGGGCCGCTTCCCTCTCCCAGGTCAAGTCCATCCTTTAAAGCACCGGTGATATAATTCTTCGCATTCTGTACGCTTGTCTTCATATCATAACCCAAAGCCAGATTGCTGGCGATGGCAGATGATAAAGTACAACCTGTGCCGTGGGTGTTCGGATTATTGACACGTTCTCCGCGATACCACATAAATTCACCGTCATGGTATAAAAGGTCATCTGCAGTCTCTGTCAAATGTCCGCCCTTAATCAGAACGCTGCCTGAAAGATTTCTTCCAATGACTTCTGCCGCTTTCTTCATGTCATCTACATTCTTAATCTCAAAACCACACAGCTTCTCTGCTTCCGGGATATTCGGTGTAATGATATCCCCCATCGGGAGCAGGACAGAAATCAGCGTATCCATGGCATCCGGCTGCATCAGCGCGCATCCGCTTGTGGAAACCATCACCGGATCTACCACGATATTCTTCGCATTGTATTCCTTTAACTTTGCTGCGATCATCTGGATCGTCTCGATATTGGAAACCATGCCAATCTTGACAGCATCCGGAAAAATGTCCTTGAACACACAGTCCATCTGCTGACCCACAAAATCAGCACCTGCATCCAGCACCCCATAAACCCCTGTTGTGTTCTGTGCTGTCAATGCCGTAATTACACTCATTGCATAAACCTTGTGTGCTGTCATCGTCTTTATATCTGCCTGAATACCGGCACCACCGCTACAGTCGGAACCGGCAATTGTCAATACTTTCTTCATAAAAACATCCTTTCGTCAATGAAATCGCAATCTGAATTTGCTTACTCACAGTATACCATATCTTTATCTATATTGACAGATTTCTTTAAAACCATTATAAAAAAGCATTTCAGTTACTTTTTAATTGAGGACCAGCTTGGCAGCGCATTCAGCCATTCTTTTAATGATTTTCAACAACTTGACACTTTTCAACAGAATCTATATTATTGAATTATGACTTTATAAAAAGAGGTTTTATCATGAAAAAGAAACGTTTTCAGAAAATTTATATAGAAATCATCAACCGCTGCAATCTCAGCTGCAGTTTCTGTCCCACCAGTGACCGTCCGGCAAGAATGATGTCTGTGGATGAATTTGCGAAGATTGCTGCACAGGTAACCCCTTTTACAGACTACATTTGCCTTCATGTAAAAGGTGAACCGCTGATGCACCCATGGCTTGGCGATATTTTGGCCATCGCCCATCAAAACGAATTAAAAGTTAATCTAACCACCAATGCATTGCTTCTTCCCGAAAAACATCAGCTGCTTCTGGGCGAAACAGCCCCCCGTCAGATTTCTTTGTCCCTGCACAGCTTTGATGCCAATACCATGCATACCCGGGATTTCCGCTCCTATCTTGAGAATGCCATTGATTTTGCCCGGACTTTTACAATGACAACACCGGGCTATATCAGCTTCCGACTCTGGAATCTGGATGGTACTGCCAAAGCTGACCAGCGCCTTCGCAACCAGTTTATTCTCGAAACCCTTGAGCAGGCCTATCATCTGGCCCAGCCCATTGACGCCTATGTGGGCAAGGTTCACGGCAACGCCATTGCACCCCATACCTATGTGAATTTTGACCAGCTTTTTGAATGGCCAGATGAACACGCACCGGATTACGGTTTCAACGGCACCTGCCATGGCCTGCGGCATCAATTGGCGATTCTGGCAGATGGCCAGGTCGTTCCATGTTGTCTGGACCACAACGGCCATCTGGCTTTGGGCAATATTTTCATAGAATCCCTGGATACGATTCTGTGCAAAGAAAAAAGTCTCCGAATCATCGAAGACTTCCGTTCTCACCATATTCATGAAAATCTGTGCCGTCGCTGCGGCTACCGTACACGTTTCTGATATTACAATACAGGGGCAAACAGGTGCAATATCCACTGAACAATCTTTTCGTACCATGGACGGCTCTGCCACTCATCGAGATAGATTTCCTGACATTGTTTCAATGTCTCATGAATATCATCCCGGATATCCGCAACAGCCGATGACTCACAAGTGAACACACCGCATTCATAGTGCAGATAAAAGCTCCTGTAATCCATGTTGATGGTTCCGCAGACCGCACACTCATCATCACAGACAACCGTCTTTGAATGGATAAAGCCAGGCATGTATTCATAGACATGGACACCGTTCGCAATCAGCGGCCCGTAATTGGCCACATTCACCATATAGACATACCATTTGTCATAGATATGCGGCACAATGATCTTCACATCCACGCCGCTTCGGGCTGTTCGGCACAAATCTTCCGTCATCTTCCTGTCAATAACCAGATACGGTGTTGTAATATAAACATAATCCCGGGCCTTATTGATCAGATGCGTATACACATCCTCCGCAGGATTATTGGGATTATTGGCCGGCCCATCACAAAACGGCTGCACAAATCCGTCACTGGGCATTTTGACCGTCGGCATGTAAACCGTATAATCCGTGGTAATCTCATACCCCATCGCCACTTCCCACATCTCAAGAAAAATTGACGTCAACCCCCACACACCTTCACCCTCCAGACGAAGCGCCGTATCCTTCCAGTGTCCAAAACGCTGGATAATATTGGCATATTCATCCGCCAGATTAATACCGCCGCAATAGCCGATGTTGCCGTCAACAATTGTAATCTTCTGATGGTTTCTGTAGTTAAAGGACAATCTGTCGACATTTTTATGGATAGGGGCAAACACCGCCAATCGAATACCGGACTTGACAAGCTCATCACGAAATTCTGCGGTGTTGATTCCCAGGCAGCCAAAGTCATCGATCAATAAACGGATATCTATACCCGCTTTTGCCTTCTCGATCAGCACTTCTTTGACTCTCTTCCAGATCACGCCGTCACTGATAATAAAATACTCCAAAAAGATACACTTCTCTGCCTTTTTCAGATCCTCGATCATTGCATCCAGCATTTCCTCACCCAGCGGAAAATATTTCACATCGGTGTGACGATACATGTTAAAGCCTTCACTTCCCAAAAAACGAGCAATCTGAACTTTATAAGGATGCAGTTCCTGCAATTCCTCCATAACTTCCGGCTGATGCGGCACATACTGGCGCATCTTCGCCTCTGTCTCTCTGATCAGAATATGCGTCTTGCTGTTTCTTCTTCGCTGTCCCCACATATAATACAGAAACAGGCCTGTCACCGGAAAAACAAGAACGATGACACACCAGAACTGACGATAGGACTCCTGATCATTAATGAGACCAAACACAAGCAAAAAGCTTATAATTTCCAACAGGACATAAGCCCAGGAAGCATATTCATGAAGATACCGTCCCACCAGAACCATTGTAATCGCCTGCAAAACAACAGCAACCGCTACTGTCAATGCCCTTACAATCGCCTGGGAATTATTTTTTAATGCCTCCATTTTCTCACCTTTCCAAACTCCTTGTATTTCCTTCTATCTGTTATAATACTCTAGCAGTTCTTTTTTAAACCGTCAACACCCTCCTTTTCTTTTTTATCGCCTTTATGCATATTTATACGTTTATGTCTTATATTATTCATCATTTTTCTCTATTTCCTTTATTTCCTGCATAGAATAAGCCTACACATTTTGAATAAACGCATTTTATATCTTGCATTTTTTACACAAATTTTTACAATCTCTTCAAAAAGCGTAAGTTTCTTTTGTATTTATCCGTGGTTTTTCTTCGATAAATCTACTTTTTTTGCGTTTTTTCTTCATTTTTATACATTTTGACATTTTTATTTTCTATAATTGCATATCAATATTTTTCATCCATTCTTCTGCACTGACGCATAAAATCAAAAAAACAACTTGCAAAAACACCAATATAATGATAAAGTATTTTCATATTATAATGCAATTATGTAAATTTTTATAGAAAAGGATTGAACAATAATGGCTAAAGAAATGACAGAATTTAATAACCGTCTGGACAAGCTTGCTGAATACTGCATGAATTCAGGGCGTTTTGACCAGGATCTGTATATTGAGTACGATGTCAAACGTGGTCTGCGTGACTCCAACGGTAAAGGTATCCTTACCGGTCTGACAGAGATCTCCGATGTCGTCGCTTTCAAATCCGTACATGGCCGCAAGATTCCGATTGATGGCCAGCTCTATTATCAGGGCTATAATGTCATGAATCTTGTTGAAGGCAATAAGACAAGCCGCTTTGGTTTTGAAGAAATCACCTATCTTCTTCTCTTCGGCGAGCTGCCGAACAAGGACCAGCTTCAGGAATTTCTTGATATTCTTGGAAATTATCGTGAACTCCCGGACAATTTCGTCCGTGACATCATCATGAATGCACCGAATGCCAACATGATGAATGTACTCCAGAAGAGTGTTCTGACACTTTATTCCTACGATGACCATCCTGAAGACATTTCAGTCAATAACGTTCTGCGTCAGTCTCTTCAGCTGATCGCACGATTCCCGCTGATCGCTGTTTATGGCTACCACAGCTATCGTCATTACATATTAGACAAGAGTCTTGTCATCCGCCGTCCGAAGCCTGAACTTTCGACAGCAGAGAATATTCTCCGCCTGCTCCGTCCGGATGGCCAGTATACCGAACTTGAAGCCAAGGTTCTTGATATTGCGCTGATCATTCACGCAGAACACGGCGGCGGTAATAACTCCACATTCACCACTCATGTTGTTACTTCCACAGGCACTGATACCTATTCGGCCATCGCTGCTTCCCTCGGCTCCCTGAAAGGGCCAAAACACGGCGGTGCCAATCTGAAGGTTCAACAAATGTTCAAAGATATCGAAGAACATGTTACCAACTGGGATGATGATGATGAAGTTACTGAGTATCTGACCAAGATCCTGAACCGCGAAGCCTTTGACGGCAAGGGCCTCATCTATGGCATCGGTCATGCGGTATATACAGAATCCGATCCACGATGCGTTATTCTGAAGAAATATGCCCAGGCACTTTCCAACGAGAAAGGCCTGACCAAAGAATTTGAACTTTACAACCGTGTTGAAGGCATTGCCATCAAACTCATGCAACAGCATCGCCAGCTGTTCAAACCGATCTGTGCCAATGTGGACTTTTACAGCGGTTTTGTCTACACCATGCTCGGCCTTCCGATGGAATTGTTCACACCGATTTTTGCCATTTCCCGTATCTCCGGATGGTGTGCACACCGTATTGAAGAACTGGCCAATGAAGGCAAGATCATCCGTCCGGCTTACAAGTATGTCGGCCACCACAAAGACTACGTTGCCATTGAAGACAGATGGTGGTAGGCTGCCAGCCTTTCCTTCTCTTTCTTCGGCAATTGCTTAATTGCATATTCACGTCGCATGGCGTCCTGTCGATTCTCAAAGACTTCATAGTAAGCCAGAGTCACAGGGCGCCTGCTTTTTGTGTATTTTGCCCCTTTTCCGCTGTTGTGAGCCACTACACGCATCTCAAGATCCACCGTCCATCCTGTATACAGAGAACCATCCGAGCAGCGCACCATATACGTATAGCATCTGTCCTTTTCCGCGGCGCCGTTCTCTCCGCAGACATCAACCTTTTTCTTCTCATTATTCTGTGAGTTTGCTTTTTTCTTCTGCATACGCAAGAATCTCCTTCAAACCTTCTGGCAGTTTCGTCCATTCTGTCCTGTCAAATACTGTCAAAACGGTTTCACAACTATCTATCAGCTCTTTTGCCTTCCCAATATGTTCTGCATCGACAGCTGAAAATGTACGCACCGCAACCGTCTGAACCGCCAATGCTTTTGCTGACGGATAATCCAGGTCATTCTCCCACAGAATTCCTGTCGCAAATGGCGTGCCCTGCCTCTGAAGTCTGCGAAAAACAGCCTTGCCCCTGCCGCCCCCGGCAATGACAAATACTTTCGGTACCCCTGAAACAGGCTGCAGCTCCAACTCCCCGGTGCCGGCATCATAATGACCGGCCGTCATCCCATAAAGTTCAGAAATATAGTCTCCGCAAAAAATCTCCTCCGGTGTTCCGAAGCGGTCAATCCTGTCCCCTCTGACACACAGAACTTTATCTGAAATACGTTCCGCCAGATCCAGCTCATGCAGGGACAATATCACCGTCAGCCTGTCATTTCTTGCCATCTCCTGAATGATCGAGAGAAATTCCAGTTTATAGCGGATATCCAGAAAAGATGTAGGCTCATCCAGCACAAGGATATCTGGCTGCTGACATAAAGCCCTTGCCAGCATGACACGCTGTTTCTGCCCGTCACTGGTCTTTGTAAAATCCCGTTCAGCCAGATCCTCAATGTGTACCAATCTGACTGCCTCAGCGACAATTTTCCAATCTTCTTTCGACAAAACCCCGAACTTACCGGTATACGGGTATCGCCCTGTTGCCACCACTTCCTTGCAGGTCATCATCTCCGGACGAACTCTTTCCGTCAATACCACTGACAACTTTCTTGCAAAATCTCTGCCGCTCATCTCATCGGTCTTCTGTCCTTCCAGAACGATTACGCCGGCCAGTGGCTTTAACTGGCGGATAAGACTCTTTAATATGGTTGTTTTTCCCGCACCATTGGGTCCGATCAGCGTTAATATCTCACCTTTCTTCAGCTGGAACGCAATCTCTCTGATCAGGGGCACACCCTGATAACCAACAGTCAGCCCCTCTGTGTAAAAGTAATCTTCCCTCATTATCCTATGCCGCCTTTTCTCTTCTTCTGTGTATCATAATATAAATGACAACGGGTGCACCAAACACGGCTGTCACTGTGCTGATGGACAACTCTGTCGGAGAAAACATGGTTCTTGCCAGCAGATCGCAGAACAGGCAGAACACGGAACCGCCCAGAAAACAGGCCGGGATCAGCAGAATAGGCCGTGCGGTGCCCAGCAGCCACTTCACCAGATGCGGCACTGCTATCCCCACAAAGGATACAGGACCCGCAAATGCCGTTACGCAGGCAGCCAGCACACTGGACAGCAATACAAGAAGGACTCTGAATCTCTTCACATTCAGTCCCATATTGGCCGCATAAGCCTCACCCATCTCATAGGCACTGATTGGCTTCGACAACAGAAACACACCGATAGAGGCAATTCCCGTCACCAGCACTATAGCTTTGACATTCTCCCATGTCATACCGGAAAAACTGCCCTTGGACCAGTTATGCAGATTCACAATATCCGCATCTTCCGCAAAGGTGACGATAAAATCCGTCACTGCAGAACAGATATAGCCGATCATCACACCGCTGACGATCAGCATAGCCATCTGCTCAATCACACTTGACATCAGGATCACAAATCCCATACAGATCATTGCCCCCACAAAAGCCGCAGCAATCATCACCCATGAACTCAATCTCAGGGCATTGCCGAGAGAGGCCACCATCACAAGGGCAACCACCAGTTTTGCACCGGAAGAAATGCCCAGCGTAAAAGGTCCCGCAATGGGATTATGAAAAAACGTCTGGAGCAGATAGCCTGCCAGTGCCAAACCACCGCCCAACACAGCCGCAGCCAGTGCTCTTGGAAAACGGATGTTCATCACAATATCCGTGTAGGTGTCACTGCCGCTGTTTTTCATCAGTATATGCAGAATTTCAGACAATGGTATATTCACCGATCCAATACACAAATTCATTGCCAGCAAAATCAGCAGCAAGGCTGCCAATATCGCAAAAGCTGCGCCGTATCGTCTACTCTTCATTCATCTTTCACTCCAGTTTGTAGATATATGTCAGATCCGCATCATCGCCGGTCAGCATCCGGCGGATATCCGATGTGATCGTTCCAAGCGACATTGTTGACTGATACAAATTCTTTGATGTACAGTAAACATGCCCTTCCTGCACGGCCTTGAACTTCTCAAAGAGCGGACTCTTTGCCAGCAGATCATCCACTGAAGATAATTCTCCTTCAATGGTACTGTTGTAGATAATATAATCCGCATCTTTCGCTCCGGCATAAAACTCTTCCATCTGCATAGACATGGTCGATGTGGCATCATCCTCATCCCCCAGGGAATCAAAAATATATCGTCCGCCGGCCAGCTCGATCATTTTCGGCAGATAGTCTGCACTCTTTCGGACATTTGCCTGCCCATTGCTTGTGATATAGAAAAATGCCACAGTCTTCGGTTCCTGATCAGCTTCATCCGCCACACTGTTTTTCACTTCTTCAAAAGCAGACTTTTCTTCTGCGAAAGCCTTATCCGCCTGCGCTTCATGCCCAGTCAGTAAGCCGTAAAGTTTCACCCATTCTGTCCGGCCAAGGGGCTCCGGCTCATAACTGGAATAATCCACCAACACATGTATACCGAACTTCTCCAACTGTTCCTTCACTTCCGGTGTATGCAGAATCATGGTATTCTCAATGGCCAGACCGCAGTTCTGTTCAACAATCTTTTCATAATCCGGGGTTGAATACTTGCCAGCATAAAGAATATCTCCGGTTTCCATTGCCTGTTTGGCCTCATCTATATACCACCCATCCGCTTTCAGACTGCTGAATCGGATACTATCCAATGCATCCAGAGACACAAACATATCCATAGCCGCCGAAGCCGCCAGATAAATATTCTGTACCGGCTGCTGAATCACAACAATATCCGGATCCAGATCATCCGGTGCCGCTTTTCCTTCCGGAACAACAAGATACCGGCTGTCATCTGTAATCGTCACCAAAGCATAATCATCCTGATACCTATCGATTGAAAACTTCTGTGCATAATCCAACGTCTCACTGTGGTCGAAGGTCAGCTGCTGACTGATTTCTGTGTCATGTGTCTTCTGAGTACCGTCAGCGGAAGAACCGCAAGCGGTCACCATCCCGACCAGTATACCTGTCACTATGAATAATAAAATTATTTTCTTCATTTTCTATATCCTTCTGCTTTTACGTCTGCGCAATCTCATGGATGATACAGCTACCACCACAAGCGCCAGTACAATCGCAATACCTGCTCCGCCCATGCCGTTTCCGCCGCTGCTCTGTACCGAGGCAACAGACTCTGAGGCAAATGTCAGCGTATACTCCACCTCATGGGGCACACTCATTGCTGTGGTATCACCGATCACTGTCATAGGTTCATCAAAAACCGACACCGGAATTTCAAATGTGGAATTTCCTTCTGTATTCACCGGCAGATATTTGTCACCATCCACCATCATATAGTCATAATGAGAACTGCTCCAGACGATTTCTGCCTGTGCCTGTCCGTTTTCTATTGTCAATTCTGTCGGCGACTGTATTGAAGCCCGGCCGCTGCCGCCTTCCATGGTCACTTCAACCGTATATTCACCGTCCGCCAGATTCATTTCTGATACTTCCATACACGCAATCCTCCCCCTCTGTTAAAATCAACTCTTTATAAATTCTGCTGCAAAATCTCCTATTACTAAAGGGCTGCTGCAAAACGCCCTATACATTCCGCAGCAGCCCCGTCTTTATTATTGTCAGCTTTTATCTGTTGTTTGTCAACTGTTTTATTTGCTTTCTGTCTCTTCAACAGCAACAGGATTGGATACGCTGACTTTGTGATCGTACCAGACACCCTTCTTGCCGATTAAGGCCAGATCAAATTCTTCATCGATGACCGGTACAGGCACATCAAATCCATTCACTTCTTCTGTTGTCCCGTCAGAATAAGTTACTGTATCTGTCACAGGCTGGATCAGCTCTGCGCCATCCTTCTGTGCATCTTCGGCACTTCCCAGATAAAGATTCACAATATTCTTGGACGGCATGGAAACATGAATTGTCATCTGTCCATTCTCAACTGTCAATATGCCCTTTCCGTCATAAGCTTCATTCACATGAAACATACTGCTGTCTGTATTGAAATCTGCCGTATATGTACCATCTGCTAATGTATTCTTCTTGCCGCAGCCCGCTGCCAGTGTACAGCACAGAATAACTGCCCATAATAATACAATCACTTTCTTCTTCATCCTATGTCCAATCCTTTACTCGTAATTATTTCTCTCTATTCAGCACTCAGTCTGCTGTATCTATTTAATCGCTGCAGCTGTATGTGCTACATAAATATCCTGAATTGCAGGAATTTCACCAAGACCTGCGATCTGACAGTCTACACTGTCAAAGTTGCCGGAAGCAACAAACTGACTCTTCCAGGAATCATCATCATCACCGGCCATATCGTTGTTGGCATGATCACCTGCAACAACCATCAGAGGACGCAGAACGACTTTCTTGTAACCTGCATTCTTCACTGCTTCAATGACTGCTTCACATGCTGTGTCTTCCGGTTCACCTTCAACGGTACCGATAAAGACATTTTCATAACCAAGTTCCTGCATCTGGGCCTGCATCTGGCTGTAAGAAACCTTCGCTGTATGAGATGTACCATGACCCATGAATACAAATGCTGTGCCGTCTTCCTTCGCTGCTTCCAGTGAATCATAATTCGCTGTCTTAACTGCTTCTGCTGTAATGGCTTCTGCAACTGCTTTCTTGTCATCATTAACCACTGACGCATCATCACCAACTTCACCCAGTAATGGCTCTGCAATCTTCACAGATTCGAACTTGTCCTGATATTTCTCAACGGCTGCTGTTAACTCATCATATTCTGCACCATGCATCAGATGTGTCGGCTGAACAACCAGGTTCTTCACATTGTTGGCAACGGCACGTTCCAGCGCCTGATCCATATTGTCAATGCATTCGCCATCGCGGGCTTCTACATGGTTAATAATAATCTGTGCTGTAAAGGCACGTCTGACTGACCAGTCAGGATTGGCTTCCTGAAGAGCATCTTCGATACCTTTGATATCCTTCACACGGCTGTCGTTGAAAGATGTACCAAAGCTGACTACCAGCAGCTCGTTCTCGCCGATGTCATCCTGATTACGCGGGTCATCCTTGGATGCATCACCTGTATCTCTGCCGAAATAATCAGGATCTGCATTCTCGCCTTCAACCAGTTCCTTCTGTGCATCTGTCAGTGCATCCCATGCAGCCTTTGCTTCTTTGCACTGCTCATCTGTGTTGTCATTTCTCTCCTGTACATAAATTGCATCAATAAGGTCTGCAACCTTCTTGGCTGCTTCCTTGTCTGCATCTGTACCTTCAACAGCTGCTTCTGTTGATGCTGCCTCTGTCGCTGCAGCTGCTTCTGTTGATGCTGCTGTTGTCTCTGCTGTCTTGCTGCCGCATCCTGCTAAAAGAGAGGCTGTAATGGCTGCAACACATACGAATGTTGTCATCTTCTTCATGTTGTTCTTCCTCCTAAATAGAAATATTGTGACAAATCATAAACAAAAAGGAAAAGTCGGGAGAAAAAACAAAAAATGTTCATACATTCGGTACAGCCAATCCTCGTGACCCGGAACCTATATTCCCCGTACCACAGTCTGGCAGGTCTCCTGGCTCACAGTTCAAACACCCATTGCTGCCTTCCCGATGACTCAGTGACATAATAGCAATGGCCTCCTGCTTACAGTGACGAGATCGCGCAGGACTTTCACCTGCTTCCCTATTCTCCGCTCCCCGCGGCACCAGCTGCTTCCTATTCCGTTTTCAAATTTGTCCTGACAATATTATACCATATAAGGAAATTTAAACAATAGACAATCTGATTTCACTGTAAATCCCTCACAGAAAAAAGGACAGATGTCTTACTGACACCTGCCCTTATATGATAAAGCAGCCGATGAAAATTGTTATTTAACAGCCGATATCTGTGCAGGGCTGTTGTAAAAAAACGGTTGCATATTTTTCAATATGTACCATTTTTTCATCCGCCTCTATATCTTATGCCCAGTTTTCAAAAAGGTACCATCTACAATTTCTCCGGATCATTCCATTGTCTTTAATCCAGATAATCCAGCGGGTCAACAGGGTTTCCATCCTGTGTCAGCATAAAATTCAAATGACTGCCTTCAACTGAATAGTAGCGGGTCGGCTGGCTGACCTCACCAATGACTTCTCCCTGACTTATTGTGTCACCCACAGCCACATCCACATTCTCAAGCTGCCCGTAAGAAGCCTCATAACCATTTCCGAGAGACATCTCAACTACATTGCCCAACCGGACATCATTGTAAACATCGGTGACCGTTCCTTCAAAAGCGGCCGCTACATCCGTTCCTTCTTCACTCTGAATTAAAATCGAAGGATTGCATTTGTACTCCTGAAGTGTCGGGTACCATGTGGTTGCATCCATACTGTAATCCATCACGATCTCTCCGCGAACCGGCCATGTCATCGGATCACCGGACTGATAGCCTGCATTGATCACACTGCCTGCCATTTCTGCATCCGATTCATCCAACTCAGCATTAACCGCTGCATCCGCCTCTGTTCCTGCTGCATCATCAGCCAGCTCTGCAGACGCTTCCTGTGAAACATTTTGACCTGACTGTCCATTCATAGACCCTTCATCTTCAAAATCTTCAAGTGCCAGACTGCCATTTTCGATCATTGACAATATTTTCTGTACCAGATCCGCATTATAACCCGTCATCTCATCCACGATGGGCGTATCCGTTTCAGCAGATGCCGGTGCATTCAAGGCCGTTCCGGCCCCATCATCCTTGAAATCCACTGCATTTTCCGCACCGCGTTCTTTCTGTCCCGAAACATATCCGGCAATACCCGATACAGCCAGAATACCTGCCACAAGCACCAGTGCCATGACATAAAACCCATTCTTTTTGAAAATATTCATTATATTTTTCACTCTTATCACCTCTGGTCATATTCTGACCAGACTGCGAAGAAAGTATACACATTTTCATAAAAAAATGTCTCAGCAAAATTCATTTTCTTTGCTGAGACATCTAAAATACTGATGTGATTTAAGCCGCATGTATCTGACGGTGCTCTTCATGCTCTGATTTCTGCGATGAATCACCGATTCGAACCCGTCTGCCCGGAATCTGACGGCTGATATTGAGTACAATTCCCATCTCACACAACTGTAGGAGAAGAGCTGTACCACCGTAACTGATATAAGGCAAACTGATACCTGTATTCGGCAGCACGCCTGTGGCAACGCCAACATTCAGGATTACCTGCAGCGCCACATGAATACCGACACCAAATGCCATATAACTGCCCAATTTGTCCTTGGCATGCTGCGCCACAGTAAAGATCCGCCACACCTGATAAACAAAAAGGAAAACAACCAGTCCGCATCCTACCAGGCCCAATTCCTCACCGATAACACCAAAAATAAAGTCGTTCGTGGAAAACGGCAGATAATACTTCATGGTTCCTCTTCCCAGACCTCTGCCAAGGATACCGCCAAAACCAATGGCATACATGGAATATCTGGACTGCATGGAAGCCTGCGGATAATCATCCGGGTAAAGCCATGCCAGAATACGGTCATCTCGGAAAGACTTGCTGGCCGCCTCTGTCACTGTGTTGGTCAATGTCATCGTATGGTTCGGCACAATGACAAAATGATAATAGACAAGCCAACCAACCACGATCACCACGCCTATTACTGCAATCAGCCGCCATATCTTCTTCGTCGGATAAGCAATAAAAAACATGAATGCAATGATACCCAGAACAATCAAAGCCGTACTCAGATTCCTGGTCACAACCAGAATCACCATTACCGCAATCACGCCTGGGATCAGCAGCACAATATCCGCTTTCAATATCGACAGTTTTCGTCCCATACGTGTCAGCAAATAGGCCATAAGGATCACCATTGCCGGCTTCACAAACTCTGACGGCTGGAAAGAAAAGGGACCAATATCAATCCATCGGCTGGCACCATTTCTGGTCACACCAAGTCCCGGCACCTTGACCAGAAACATGGACAGAACAGCCCCAATATAAATAATTCCTGCTATTTTCTCATAAAAATGATAATCTACATATGAAACGATCCACATTAAAACAAATCCGCCCGCACCGATTCCGAACTGCTTCAACACCAAAGACACTCCTGATTCCGCAGCACTGGCACTGTAGATCATGATCAAGCCAAACACACATAAAAAAACAATCGATATAATCAGTCGATAATCAACAACTTCCAGTTCCCGCAAATATCGCGCAAGCCCCTGCCGACGACTTAATGGCTTCTTTTTACTCCGACCTGCCACTTGCCTTTCTGCCTCCTTTCGCAATTCAACCAAAACAGATTTTCTGCTTCTGTCCGCTAACGCTCATTTTATCACAAAAGCAGCAGACATAACAAGCCTATTCCCCTACTTTCACCCCTGTCAGATAATATTGTAATAACTGTTCGTAGTTTTTACCCTCTTTTGCCTGACGATTGGCTCCATACTGATCGAAGCCAACACCATGTCCACGGCCATAGACTCTGATCTGTACCTGATTGCTTTCAAAGGCTATTTTAAAACAGGCAGAAGGCAGTTCCAGAGCATAGCGGAAATCTTCTCCACTCATCAGCCGGTTGCCGATCTGGATCTCTGTCACATAGCCTGCACTGTCCACCGCTGTAATCTCACAATTTGAGGCCAACGTCTCTGCCGGGCAATCAAATGCCGGATCATACCGTTTCATTTGTCGGATCAGCTGCCTTTTTGTCATTTCCGTCGTAGTCTCATACTCTGGACTCTCTGTATCCCAGCTGCTTTCCACTGACTGAAACCACGACGTTTCCTCTCCCCATGCCTCTTTCGCGCTTCTTGTCTTTCCATTTCCTATATAAAACCAGGCGGGCAAAATCATCTGCCCGCCTTCAGAATACAGAATCTGCCCGTCCGTTTCCCGGACCGCCTGACGGATTCTGTCATTATTCTCTTTGTAGGAAGTTCCCCACATCTTTTTTCGTTCTGTTTCACTGCACCAGGTCATCCCCGTATCCGAAGCCGAAATATAATATCTATCTCCGGCCTGTTTGTATAGACAGCTTCTTGCCATGACTGCCTGCGCTTTCAACGTCTCCACCTCAAACTCCGCCGGTATCTGGCCTGCAATAGCACCGATGAGAAAATCTGAAGTCCCCATTCTCTGCACACCCGATACCGTCTGAACATCAATTTGAAGCTGCGATGACTCCTGTTCTATCTGTTGGTTTTTCTCTGACCATTCACTATAAATCCACGCTGCTGCAAAAGGCAGTAAAAGGACAATCAGAATCCATCCAATCAGAAATAGGCGCATAGGGCCTCCCTGTCACTCAATACTCCTGATTCAATATATGTATTAACAGGATTATTGTGCCAATTCAGTATATGTTTTACAGCGTTGTTGTGCTGATTTTGTCTGTACCCAGTGTTCTTTCCTGAAGGGCATCAGCTGATGTACCAACAGCAATAGCAGAAACTGTTCTGAAACCTTCTGGAATCTGAAGCAGCTTTGTAATTTCTTCATTGGCAAAAAGCACCTGGCTTACGCCAAACAGATAAACGGCACCAAGACCAAGATCTGCCGCTTCAAGCAGCATATTCTCCATGACAACACCTGCATTGCATCCTTTGACAATCTCTTCATCCTCATTCTTGCATGAAACATAAATCACTGTCGGTGCACCATATGTAACCTGCATGTTCGGATCACCCACTGCCTTCTGGAATGCCGCATTGATCTGTGCCAGGATCTCCGGTTTCTGAACAACTGTCAAATGCAGATGATCATACTGGCCCATGCAGGCCGGTGCTGCGTTGGCTGCTTCAAGAATTGCCTTTAACTGTTCATCTGTAATCTGGGCCTCTGTAAACTTTCTGACGGACTGTCTTGCTGCAATTGTTTTATTAAATTCCATTTTGTATCTTCCTTTCCATTTCAATTTATGGTATGTTTTATATACTAAGTACATGATACATGCTGTTTAAAGATGTGTCAATTACGCAGATAAATCTAACATAGTACGGTGGAACATACCATGGCCACTCAAACGGTTGTGAACCAGAATGGTTTAAAAACAGGTTTGCTCTCGCTGCGCAGCATTAGCAGCGGCACGTAAGGTGCTAAAGGACAGCACCTAAGTGCCGGCTATGCTGAATGCACCTGTTTCTAAATCCATTCTGGTTCACAACCTGTTCATAGTGTTTCTTTGTCAGCCATCCAGCACACTCTTTCGGAAGTATTATGGATGAATAATCATGGTATGTTCTCACAATAGAAGGGAGAATCAGAAGTTCTTATGAGTCAATTTGAGTCCGTAAATGATTATATTTCTTTTATGAAAGCCCATCCTAATATGACGTGTCCTATCAAGCACACATTAGATATCATCGGCGGGAAATGGAAGCTTTTTATCGTGCTCCAGCTGTTTGGTTCTGAGCAACTGCGTTTCAGCCAGTTGTCGAAGAATATTCCGGGAATTACGAATACAGTTCTCTCCGGATGTCTCAGGGATATGGAGAAAGACGGCATTATTCTTCGTCATCAATTCAATGAAATTCCGCCCCATGTGGAGTATTCTCTCACCGAGAAGGGCCGAACACTTTCAAATGTGCTGCTGGCCATTGCCGACTGGGGAATGGAGAATTAAAGGCTAAAAACAGAAAAGAAAACCATACAGACCTTTGATATATCACAGAAAAGCGGCTGTCGTCCATGATTGTTCATGGAACGACAGCCGCTTGGTAGTTCTATATACGCTTATCCGATTACTGAGCTTCTACTAAAGCCTTTGTATCTCTAGCGATCATCAGCTCTTCATTTGTAGGGATTACGCAAACTGTAACCTTTGAATCTGGTGTGGAGATGATGATATCTTCACCACGTTTGCTGTTCTGCTCTGCATCGATTGTGATGCCAAGATATCCAAGATATTCGCAGATCTTGCCTCTTACGAAACCGCTGTTCTCACCGATACCAGCTGTGAAAGCGATAACGTCAACACCATTAAGAGATGCTGCATAGGCACCAACGAATCTTGCTACATTGTAGCAAAAGACTTCGATAGCGTCGATACAAGCCTGATCGCCTGCTTCGTAACCTTCTTCAAGATCACGGAAGTCGCTCTTGCCGCCTGTAAGACCTTCCATACCGGATTTCTTGTTCAGAACTGTTGTTACTTCGCTTAATGTGAGGCCTTCTTTATTCGCATAGTACTCAAGAATAGCTGGGTCGATATCACCTGAACGTGTACCCATTACAAGACCTGCAAGTGGTGTGAAGCCCATACTTGTATCTACAGACTTGCCGCCGTCAACTGCACAGATACTTGCACCGTTGCCAAGGTGGCAAACAATTGTCTTAAGATCTTCAACTGGCTTACCAAGGAATTCAGCAACTCTCTTGGATACGAAGCTGTGAGATGTTCCGTGGAAACCGTATCTTCTGATCTTGTAGTCTGTGTAAGCTTTGATCGGCAGACCATATAAATATGCTTTCTTAGGCATTGTCTGATGGAAAGCTGTATCGAATACGCCTACCATCGGTACACCTGGCATCAGTTCACGACAAACATTGATACCGATTAAGTTAGCCGGGTTATGAAGTGGTGCAAGTTCGTTGCATTCTTCGATAACTTTGATGACTTCATCAGTGATGATTGTAGAGCTTGCAAACTTCTCGCCGCCATGGACAACACGGTGACCAACTGCATTGATCTCTTTAAGAGATTTGATAACGCCGTATTCAGCGTTTGTCAGACAGTCAAGAACGAGCTTGATTGCTTCTGTATGGGTAGGCATTGGAGATTCGATTGTCATCTTCTCGCCGCCGGCTGGTGTGTAAACAATACGGCTGCCATCAATGCCAATTCTTTCACAAAGGCCTTTTGCCTGTACAGCTTCTGTTGTCATATCGATTAACTGAAACTTTAATGATGAACTACCACAGTTAATAACTAAAATGTTCATTGGAATAATTCCTCCTTAAAATTGAATGATGTAACTGCTGCTTTTTGTAAAATGTACAAATTGCACGATTTTATTTCGTTAAATCATTATCAATCTGTTCATATTACCCAAAGCATACCTACATGTATTCTAGCATACTACTTTTTAAAACGCCATATCTAATTTAAAAAATCTGGTATTTTCTGCAAATCATTTCAATAAAATATTTTTTATGCTTTCTTTTATTATCGCCGTTGCGGCTGGTGTAGTTTGCCACTGCATCAACAAATGGTTGGATGGCGATAAATAGTCGGTAACCAGCCTATGGTCATAAGCTCTGCAATTAAAATTGAGAATAGAAAACACCGGGAATGCCGTCCCGGTGTTTTCGTTGTAGTTGTTCTGCATGAACCAACTGCTATCTTTTATTGCCTAATGGCATTATAGCATATGAAATTTTCTTTTTCAATATACATTAAAATAATCTACTTCATTGACAGTCATAAAAATCCCGCTTATACTTAGTGCATAACAAAATAATATGTAACTGTTCAGAGCCAGGCAAAATTTCAAAAAGCAGGTATAAAATGCTTGCATTTTTAAAACTGTTTTTGAAATTTTATTTGGCGGATACGCCACACCGACGAAATGCGTAGCATTTTGGAGGCTGGCTCTGAACAGTTACAATAATATATTCAAGAAGGAATACTATATGAAAAGAGTAATTGGAACAATCATATTGATCATTGCCATCATCTGCTTTGGCTGGAGTGCCTTTTCCCTTGGCAAATACGCATGGCAGGCACACACAACCCAGAAGAACATTGACCAGCTGGCTGACAGAATTAACACTGATGCCACTGAAGCTTCCGATGATTCCGATGATTCCGATGAAGAAGACCCTGTGGCTGAATCTGAGGCCATGATGGAGAAATACGGTGATTTATACAATGAGAATAAGGATTTCATCGGCTGGCTTTCCATTGAAGGCACCAATATCAACAATCCCGTCATGTACACCCCGGATGACCCTGAGCACTATCTGCGCAAGAACTTCAACGGCGATTATGATATCGGCGGTATGCTTTTTGTCGATTCCAGATGTACCTTCAACCCATCCAGCACTGACACCATTATTTACGGTCATCATATGAAAAACGGCACCATGTTCGGCCCGCTGATGGATTTCCAGGACAATGATTATCTGAAAGAACACTCTATTGTTACTTTTGATACCATGTATCGTCCGGGCACTTACAAAATATTTGCCTCCTTCCAGTCCAAGGCCTATGACCCGGATTCAGAAGAATTCAAATACTATGACTTCATCAACGCAGAGACTGCCTATGATTTTGAAGAATATCTGAACAACATTAAAAACCTTTCCCTGTACTATGACGAGGAAAATGCACCGTCATTCGGAGATGAGATTATTACACTGTCCACCTGCGATTACTATACAACGGACGGACGATTTGCCGTACTGGCTAAACGGATTAAATAAGCGAGCCAATGTAACAAACTACCGCGAAATATTAAAATGGCGTGAAAAAGATTTTTTGTCTTCTTCTCGCCATTTTTAACGATTTCATTTCTACCATTCATCAAAATCATCCCGGCTTTTGCCATAGCTTCTCATCGCCGAACGCCATCTAATCTGATAATCACTTGTCATTGGGTCTGTTTCTTTTCCCTCCGGCACAAATGCAAGAAATTCTTTATATCTTTTTTCTGTAAACCGTACTCTCATTTTCTTAAATTTACCATTTGCAGTAAAAAAGATATAAAAAAATGCCGCCTCCGAACCACAACTGCCCACTCCTACTCGATTGATTTGCGACCACTCATAAAAAATCACTTTTTTACTCCGCCGTGTCGTAATTTGTATCCCAGTTCTGCTGACTATCCATTCGTTTCCCCATTCTGCATCTTCGCCATAAATAATCCATCCGGCAATTACCGCAATAATCAATAATAACCATGCATATCGAAGCAATGAACCATATTCAAACGCCAAAATAACATACCAACCAAATAGCATTAAAGCTATAACAATCGCAGATAACGGCTTTATCCCGCCATTTAATTTTTTCCCATAAAACGTCTGGTCACTAATTTTCAATTCACCCTGTACATCTTGCAAAGCACAAATACTTTTCGGATTTTTCCTTTGCTGCTTGTACCAAATCTGCTGCAAATCCGGTTCCAATACCTTAACACCATGCCGTGCCATATAAACACTCATCTTGTCCCATATTTCCGGCGTATAACTTATTTCCAGCACAGAGCCGCCAATATCTCTTGAACAGGTGATTTTAGGGTAAATCAGACATTCCACCCCCAGACAATCACATTCACCCCACCTTCTGACCGTTCGAAATACACTGCTGCGATATCTTATGGTAATCCCATTTTCATCCAACTTATAATCATGTCTGTAACTATCCCAAATTAACAGCAAACCAAGCGGAACTCCGCCAATAGAAAATGAAAATATCCACAGAAAAATTTCGGCTATTAAACTTTCATCATAAACCGAACCATGCCACCACTGATTATACGATACCACTGCAAAGGATACGATAAGACACAGAAGCGCAATCAAACATATGTAAAATCCAATCTTAAAAATTATCTCATCCCGCTTAATAATCAAAGGCTCTTCCATCAAATCATCACCTCCCGAATAAATCTATTCTCCTAATTCCTATACCTATATATTACACCAACAATCTACATCTTTCGAGTCTATTATTGTCTACATGGGCTGCCCAAAAAAACAAATCGCCTGCAGCTCAAAACACTACAGAACTGGGATTAGAAATGCATGGCGTGCAGTCAAAAGCTTCAAAAAATGGGTTCAAATGAAACAGTTCAGACACAGGTGCTTCCAACATGGCCAGTACTTAGGCACTGTCTTTTAGTGCCTTACGTACTGCTGCCAATGTTGGGCAACGCAAGTGTGCCTGTGTTGAACTGTTCATTTGAACCCATTTAACGATACATTAAAACCGCACTCCACACATTTTAATCCCGTTATCAATACTTCTTAGCTGCAGGCCAATCATTTTTCAAGGGCAGCCCACCTTTTTAGTGCAGCGCTTTCAGTGTATGGAACGCCTCTTTCATATCCTGTTTCACCAGTTTTTTCTGCAGCGCATACTGTTTAGCGTAAAAATCATGATTTTCCGCATTGGTATAATACAGTTTCTTAATCTCCAGACTTTCTGTCAATGCCGCTTTCATATCAGTGATATGTCCCAGTGCATAAGCACCGACGATACAGTCTGTCACCACAGCGCCGCCGGCATTCTTCAATGTGATCACTTCGCTGCCCAGCATATCGGATTTCATCTGGTTCCAGATTTCGCTGCGGCTGCCGCCTTCTGTGATGGTGATACGGCTCATATCCACACCGGCACCACGGTACAGGTCTGTAATTTCCATATAGTCATAGCCGATAGCCTCTAATACCGCATGCCAGAGAGTAGCCTGATCTGTATCCAGCGTCATGTTAAGGAAACAGCCTGTGGCCTCTTTCACGTCATTGGTACCGCCCGTCAGATACGGCAGGAATAATACGCCATCAGAGCCTGCCGGGACATCTTTGGCTGCATTGTTCAGTACATCAAAATAATCACCGTCTTTTTCCTGCCCGCAGACAGAGTCCTTGAACCAGCGCAGCGCCAAGCCGCCCGTACGGATATAGCCCCAATAGAAATAGGTATCCGGCAATGTACCGCTGTTGAAAATCAGTCCGGCCCCCTTCTTACTGAGTTCAGGAATAATACCTTTTGTGGAAACACAGAACATAGAACAGGTGCCTGCCACATCCACAGCCTGTCCTGCTCCCATATTGCCGCTGCCAAGCATGGACTGCATCGTATCGCCAGCGCCGCCGCAAATCGGTGTTCCTGCTGCCAGTCCCGTCTTCTCTGCCATTTCTTCTGTCAAATGTCCGACAATATCCCATGGTTTGACAATCTTCGGCATCATGGATGCCTCAATACCAAGAATCTTCAACTGCTCCGGTGACCAGCATTTTTCTTCAACCTTATAGCCCATGCCCCATCCGGACATAGCGCCCCAGTCGATAAACATATCCTTTGCTTTCAGCCCCGCCAGATGTGCCAGTACATAAGGCGCATTATGGATAAACTTTGCTCCGCGGGCCTTAAAAGCTTCATTATTCTTCAGCAGCCACCTGGCAAACAGTGCCGGAAACATGCATTTTGCCTCAGGATTGCCTGTTTCCCTGCCCCAGATATCCAAATCCCAGCTGTTGATCAGCACTTCATCCTCCTGGGTTCTTGAATCCAGATAATTAATATATGGTGTGATGGCATTGCCCTCTTCATCCACACCTGCGATTCCGCAGATGATACCATCCCCCATAATAGACTGGATCTGTTTCGGATCCAGGCCTTTCTCACGCATCTGCCGACTGCATTCAGCCATGCCGTTTATCGTCAACGCCAGATATTCATCCACATCCATATCCACCCATCCCGGATGAGGGTAAGTCAGTGTTGTCGGTGCTGATGTAGATGCCACGCATTCCATTTTCTCATTATATACGGTTACTTTTACACTTTGTGTTCCTGCGTCAAATCCAAGATAAAACTTTTCCATTTCCATACCTCCGATACATTCTTGCAAGTCAGTCATCTGCGACTCTGTACAGCATTCTTTTCATGGAGATTACATTTTATCAAAAGTCACATCAGGAAATTCCGGCGAAGGATCCTGTCAGAATTTTCTTTTTCATATTTCATAAAGAAAAAGCCCTGAATCCTCACACAAAGAATTCAGGGCATACATACAAAGGTCAACATTCAAATAAAATGCAAATCTTCTTCTCTCTCATCCAGACTATACTGTCGGCCCCGGAATCTCACCGGATCATGCATCAGAAAAATAATCATGCCATTCTTCTTCGCTCGCGGGCTTTACCGCCGGTAGGGACTTGCACCCTGCCCTGAAAAGATGTTTTACAACATAGACATTATAACGCTTTATATCTCCTATTTCAATATATTTTTAGTTAAAATGCCTAAAAATATACATTTATCATCGAATGTACAAAAGCATTTCTCAGATTGCACTGCACTTTCTACAAATCTGCCACGCAGGCTTTCAATACCTTGCCAATGCTGTCATGGATCAGCAGGTTGGCCTCATGATCGTATGGCGTCTCACTCTTATTGATCAGTACCAGCTTATTGCCATGGTAGTAATTAATAAAACCGGCTGCCGGATAAACATTCAGTGATGTACCGCCGATAATCAGCACATCCGCTTCCGCAATGGCCCGCACACTCTTGCTGATGGTGGTATCATCCAGACCTTCTTCATAGAGCACAACATCCGGTTTCACCATACCGCCGCACTTCTCACATCTCGGCACACCCTCGGAAGCCGTCACATAATCCAGATCATAGAACTGACCGCACTTCATACAGTAATTCTTCATAATGGTGCCATGGAGCTCATAGACTTTCTCTGAACCGGCTTTCTGATGCAGTCCGTCAATGTTCTGTGTAACAACTGCTTTCAGCTTACCGATCTTCTCCAGTTTCGCCAGTGCCTTATGGGCTTCATTAGGTTCCGCCTCTCTGTAAACCATGGTTGACTTGTAAAAATCATAGAAAATCTCCGGCTTTCTCATAAAAAATGTATGAGAAAGAATCTGTTCCGGTGAACAGCCGTATTTGTGAACGGTATTATAAATACCTGTCTCACTTCTGAAATCCGGAATACCGCTTTCTGTAGATACCCCTGCACCACCGAAAAATACAATATTATCCGATGCCTCAATCATTGCTTTTAACTTGAGAATGTTTTCCTGTTCACTCATGAAATCCGCTCCTTTCATTCCGCTGGCAAGTGAATGGTGTAGTTATTTCGAAAACGATGTACTAGTTTCTTCTGTTAACCCCGAACCCCTCTGGCGCTGACCGGCGGCCACCTTTGCTCCATGTCTTTAAGGTTGATCCCGGCCGCATCCAGAAGTCCTTTGTCGCTGATCTTCTTGAAACAATCCAGTGCATCATCCGGCTTTTCATCCAAAAGCCATGCCCGGCCTTCCAACATCAGATAATCATCATCTCCACTTTCATACCATGCCTTGTGAAACCACTGTGCCGCTGCATCAGCCTTTCCCATACCCACAAGGAGCTGTCCTTTGAGCGCCATCAGATCCGCCCCCTCCGGTTCGATACGAAGGGCTTTCTCGATGGCTTTCATGCCCTGGCGTACTCTGCCCAACTGCTCATCCGCCATCGCTTCATAATAATAGCCGTCTGCTTCTCTGCCGTTCAGCACAGCCGCCTGCCGCCCACACACTTCAAGCCGCTTGATTTCCCTCAGATCCGTACATGTCTCACACATCAGCGCCGAAGCCAGTCGTTCGCATTCTGCCAGACACGCCTCATACTGATTCCGGATGGTACTCTGCAGAAAGATATCCACACAATCATACCGCAGCAGACTGTTTTGTCCAAGGTTGTCTGTCATACACGCCATCAACGGTTGATAACGGGCATCATCATCTTCTACAACCTCATAATACCGCTCTCCGAAATGTGCTGCAAATATCTGCTTCCGCTCATCCTCAGAAAACAGCCATGCTTCTCTGACGTCTGCCCGGATATTACCTTCAAGGAACAGAGACGGACGCATGATCTTCTTGCGCACTTCTGCCCGCTTATAGTACCCGATCACAGCCCAGCCGCCATCCTGTGCTTTTACAAAGACCACCGGTATGTCCTCCAGACTTTCGCTCTGAACCGTTCCCTCATAAAAATCCTCAAGGTTGATACAAACATCCGTATTCTCTTTCCTTGAGCGTGTCAGGGCATAACACCTTCCGTTATAGTCAAAAAACTCATTCATTAAAAGGGTTGACGCATCTTCAATCCGCACAACAAGAATCGCCATCTCTCACCCTCCCTTCTAAAAATGGCCGCCCAAAATGCCGCAGATCACTCTGCGATAACGGCATCTTGCGGCAGCCATACTCAGCTGTTGCTTATTAGCATTTCTCCGGTTCCGGATAAGTCTCACCGAACAATTCCACTGTCATAGACTGGATCTTCTGCTCTTCAACCGGTTTATCCTGCCATCCTGTTCTGACAGATGCAATCTTATCAACGACATCAAGACCTTCAACAACCTTACCAAATGCTGCATACTGTCCATCCAGATGCGGTGCATTGGCATGCATAATGAAGAACTGTGAACCTGCTGAGTTCGGCATCATGGAACGTGCCATAGACAGAACACCTCTTGTATGCTTCAGATCATTTCTCACACCATTCATGGCGAATTCACCCTTAATGCTGTAGCCTGGACCGCCCATACCTGTACCCTGCGGATCACCGCCCTGAATCATAAAACCGGAAATAACTCTGTGAAAAATCAGGCCATCATAAAAGCCTTTCTGAACGAGGGAAATAAAGTTATTCACTGTATTCGGAGCGATTTCAGGGTATAATTCTGCCTTCATCACATCTCCGTTTGTCATTGTAATTGTTACAACTGGATTTGTCATTGTATATCTTCCTTTCATTATCATTCTGCAGCCCTTCAACCTCTTTGCAGCTGCAAAATATCTTATTCTTCAATAGTTCCATTGTACAGAAAAAACCCCTTTCTGTAAAGGGGCTTTTCTTGTTGTATCTGTTTCTTGTTGTACCGGTTTCCCGTTACATCAGTTTTGTACTTTCAAGTTTTTCGATAAACGCTTCATTGAGTCGGACAATCGGCTTTCTGAGAAGCAGACCGAGAAGCAGGGATGGGATCAGATATAATGCCATCTTAGCCATCTCAACCATGTAATAATTGCCATAGAATCCGGCAATACACTCACGCATCGCATTCATACTGTGTACGAAAGGCAGCAGTGGATATACAACCTGGAAGAACTTCGGTGCACATTCGATTGGGAATGTACCGCCGCTTCCGGCTACCTGCATAACCATCAGTACAACAGCAACTGCCTTACCGATATCGCCAAAGGAAACCGTCAAAGCATAAATAATATTGACATAGATCAGACTTGAAAAACAGCCCGTGATAATAAACATCAACGGATGTTCACACTGAATACCGAGGAAATACAAATCTCCCAGACAGATCAGTGCGCTCTGCAGAATACCGAGGCAAACCATCAGGATCATTCGTCCAAAATAAAGCTGATGTTCCTTGGGATTCTTTAGTCTCTTCTTCGCATTCTCTGACACAGTAACTTTCAGCATAGCCGCCATTACAACCGCACCAACCCAGATGGCCAGTGTTGAATAGAACGGTGCCATTGCAGAACCATAGTTCTCAATCGGATAAATCTGGTTCTCATGAAGTTTTACCGGAGAAGCAATGAATGAAGCCATGCTCTCAGGACTTTCCTCCAGAAGATCGGTCAGGGCATCCATACTGCCGCTGTCTGATACTTTCCTGGATGCTGTGGTAAGTTTGTCAGAAGCATCTTTTAACAGATTCACCGAATCTTCCAATGTTTTCTGAACATCCGACAGATCCCCGGATGCATTGTCGGTGACACCTGCAATATCTTGGACACTGTCATTCAACGCTGTGAACATAGATGTAATGGAGGAATCTGTGGATGACAGACTGCCTGCCAGATCATTCAGACCACTCTTGACATTCTCTTCATAGCTTGTCTTTACTTCTTCAACAGAATCCGTTGTCTGTGCGATCAGATCATTTATTTCTTTCTTGAGATCCGATGCATCCCCTGTCAGTGTTGTCAGACTGCCGGCGGCTTCATTGATCTTGTCCCGAATGGCTGTCTGTCTTGCAATCGCCGTATCGATCAAACCATTAATATCTCTGATAGCTGTGTTTAAAATCTTCAGGGAATCAAAATCATTGCCGATGTCTGTCAGGGAATTTTCTATCTCTGTATAGCGGTCGATCACATCCTGGATTCTGTCTGATACGGCATATAAAGCATCTGCTGATGCCTCCGCATCTGTATTATAAGAATCCAGCGCTTTGCCCACCGCATCTGACACAGCTGTATAGAATTCCTTGTTCTGTGCCAATGCATCAGAAATCGTCTTTGTGGTACCTGTCAAAGCGCTGTTTAATGAATCAATGCCCTCACCGGCTTTATCAAAAGCCTCGACACTGTTTTCTGCACCAGAACCGGACTGCTTCAGAAATTCAGTGGTTGAATCCAGCATCAACGCACCCGATTTTGTCAGATTTGCAAAGGACTGCACTGTATTGGCCGCACTGCTCAAATCAAAAGCTACCTGGTTCAGGGTTTTTGACAGTTTGTCTGCCAACTCCTGATCATCTTCATCATCAGCAGCATTGCTGACAAGCTGAATTGCCTCCAGCGCTGTTTTTGAAACGGTTTCAATGAAAGTGTCATTCACCTGCTGCTGTACAGCGCTGGCACCCTTTTCAGTAACCTTTGGTGCAATGGCATTTTCCTTCTCATTAATATAATAAATAATCTGAGGATGTGTCACATCACTGGTAAAAACACTCATCATATCCCTGGTAAAATCCCCAGGAATAACAAGGGACGCATAATATTTGCCAGATTTAACACCATCGGCTGCATCATCTGCATCTGTAAAGACCCAATTGAAATTGTCATTTTCCTTCAATGCCTTAATGACATCATCACCAAGATTCAGATTCACTTTGATCAGTTCACTTGTATAACCTGCATCCTCGCTGGCCACGGCGATTTTCAGGCCATCCGTACTGCCATACGGATCCCAGCTGGCTGCAATATTGAACCATGCATAAAGAGTCGGAATAACAAGAATACCCATGATAACGATCATGGCAATAACGTTATTATGAATCTTGTTTAAGTCATTCTTAAAAACACGCAGAATATTCTTCATTATTCCTTCCCCTTTCCACGGAATTTCTCAAGCATTTCTTCAAAAGACATACCTGCAATCTTCTGCTGTTCCTGCAGATTATTGTGAATAAACTCGACAACGATCAGCCATACAGCGATAATAATGATTGAAAGGATCCACAGGACAAGGAATACGATCTTTGATTCCAGACTGAACATCAGAACAAGGAAAATCAGCGGAATAATGATGATCGCCAGGAATCCGAAACGCACCATCTTCTTATAATTGCCTTCAAAGGCCTGTGCCTTTGCAGCTGTCTCTTCTCTCAGATTGTCAACAGACAGAGATGCCTTCAAAATCATTCTCAGCTGTTCATGACGGCTGAGTGTTTCATCCGGTTCTTCACAGATCATAAACTCTGTCTCTGAAAGCTTTCTGTCAAACAGACGGTTCAGACCTACCAAGGCCGGTCTGAGGCCAAGTCCGATCAGCAGTGAAATCGGCACATAGCATAACAACAGAATCAGTATATCTTTCTCATAGACATGTCCATATACACCTGCTACACATTCTCTCATAGCACCGACGCCATACGCAAACGGCAGGAACGGGTGCAGGTTCTGGAAGAATGCCGGTGTCATTTCAATCGGGTATGTACCTGATGATCCCGGAATCTGAAGAATAACCAGGATAACGCACAGTGCCTTGCCGATATGCTTGAATGAAATAGACAATGCATAAATAATATTAACATAGACAAAAGAAAGAATCATACCAAGAATAACCATCCTTACCGGATGCACGACTTGCGCCCCCGGAAGCAGCGTATCACCCAGACACACAACAAAGCCCTGAATGATACCGATCACGACATACAGCAGCCATCTGCCCATATACATCTCTGATGCCGTATAGTTTTTCATAGATTTGTCTCTGTCTACTTCCATCTTAATGATCGCAATCAGAACAATACCGCCCACCCAGATTGCCAGGTTGGAATAGAATGGAATCATGGAAGAACCGTAATTCTTCACTGCAAAATAAGTCTCTGTATCCAGTTCAACCGGCGATGCCATAAACTCAGAAATCTGGTCAGCATCAATGCCTTCCAGTTTGAGCAGTTTGTTATATGTATCGGAACTTACAAGCGCATTCATATCACTCTGGATGTCATTCAGCCTGCCGCTGACACTTGTCAGTGCAGAGGTCGTACCGCTTAAAGCGTCCCTGATATCCGCAAGACTTGTATCCAGCTGATCAAAAACCGACTGGAACTGCTCGGAAGCTGTCGGTACGCCATTGAGCAGACCTGACAACTCACCCGTCAGACTTGAGAATGTATCCAGTGTTTTGTCCAGTTCAGGAATAACATTCTGAGCCATGGAAATCCTGAAAGCATGGATACTGCCAATACTGTCAGAAGCAATTCCTGACAGCTGTTCACGTGTTGTGGATGTTGTGGAGATTGCATCCGAAATGCTGTTATTGCCTACAGTCAGACTGTCGATCAGTTTCTGATTCTTGTCATTCTGCTCCTGAAGACTGGCAATATTGCTGTTCAGTCTGTCAATGATATCATTGGCAATCTGTCCATCCACTTCATCAGTCACTTGATTCACAAGATCCTGCATATTATCCAGGATCTCACCATTTAATGATACAACAGAATTGGCTGAATCCAGTGCATCGCCAACCGTCGTATTAATCTTGCCTGCCTTGGCTTCCAACTCTGTCAGTCCCTCTGAAGCAGAACTATGTGCCTGGTTCAAAAGCAGCTCTCCATTGGAAAGTGACCAGGACAGGATGGCGGAAAAATCTCCGGCTGCTGTTCTCGTATTCTGAATGATCGTATCCGCGTCATCCAAAGCAGATGCGCCTGAGGCCGCTGCGTCATCCAGTGAACCTGCTGCCTTCTGGGCATCTGAAATCAGATCCTTGGTAGAATCAGAACTGTTGTTAAACTTGTCCAACAAATCTTCGTACGCCTGAATATTGGCATCTGCCTTCTTCAGCATCTCATTGATGTCCGTATTCACATTGCCTACAGCATCTGCTACATCTGTCACAGAATTTTTAACAACATCCGACACAGACTCTGCTGCAACCGATGAGAATGTACTGTTAATCTGAGACTGGATCGTACTTGCACCCGTACTTGTGATCTTCGGTGCAATGGCATTGGCTTTCTCATTGATATAGTATTCCAGTTCCGGTGTATTAAGCTTGCCTGAAAGGACACTTAACAATGATTCACTGAAATTGTCCGGAATAACAATCGCTGCATAATACTTGCCGGATCTGACGCCTTCAACAGCTTCATCTTCCGACACAAAGGTCCATCCCAGCTGATCATTTTCCTTCAGATTCGTAATGATCTCGTCACCCGCATTGATCGAAAGGCCATTGCTCGACGCCTCCTGATCATTATTGGCAACAGCTACCTTAATACCGGAGGTGTTGGCATAAGGATCAATGTTTGCAACAATATTGAACCATGCATAGAGCGACGGAATGATCGACACACCTATGATGACCAGTAACGCTGCCGGGTTGCGCAAAATCCGCTTCAAATCCCGGCGAAAAATCCGAAATGCATTTCTCATAAAAATGCTCCTTTTTCATAAATTGTTCCATTAATAGATAACATGTTGATTTTCTCATAAAAAATATTATATTAATGGACAGCATAATTTACAACCATCAATCGTATATTTTTTGTTCATTAATGGTCACTTGTTTTAAAAAGTGTCTAATTGTGATTTTTGTCCTTCAACCGATGCCTTTGCGTGCTGCTTACAGCTGTGTTTTGTCCAGCCTTTCGATGATTTTCTTATTCATCCGGTCATAGGAACGCCACGACTCCTGACTGTCTGCAATGCCGATCTTCTCACAGATATACCTGATAAGCCACATAATCTCATCTACGGATTTGCCGGTCCGTTCTTTTACCCACTCAGGTGTTGCTGACACAATGCTGTGCGCCGCCAGATTGCGGACTTTCTGCTCCACATTCACCAGTTCCTGAACCCGCTGAGCCATTAGCGCATCGCTGCATTTTGCCTGAACAATGGTATTTAATTGATAAGAGTATATCGGACCATACCTGAAACCATCGTTAAACTTGCGATCTAGAATTTTCAGCACCTCTGAATTTGCAAGTTTTCCCCGGCTCCATTTCTGACTGTCTCGGCTTGAATAATAATCTTCAATATGAATGTTGCAATACTGCTTAATCACTCTTTCAAGTAAATCCACACCAAGTGGTGTGATCGCTCTGATAAAATCCGCATATTCTCCGCGTTTGACTTTCAAATCAAGGCTCAAGGTATATTCCAAAAGGACTCTGTTCTGATTTTCCGTCTTCACCGGCCAGAGCACACCATTATTCTTCGGCAGAAACCGATTCATTCTCTCCCAATCAAGCACTGCCCTGGCATCAGCGGCTTCAAGCCAGTCATAATCTTCTTTGCCCAGCTCTCTCTGAATTTCTCTACCCACCTGCAAAGCCGCATGATAATCATAAGATTGCAGATGCTTCTTGATTATATCCATCTTCAGCAACTGAACAAGGTGCATGCATCGTACTTCCTCGCAACGTTTCGCTGCCTCCGGCTGATTGTCCTCATCCAGTTCCCAGTTTGTCTCCACATCATAATCTTCACGTTCTTCATGTTCCAGATTGCTGCGCCGCTTCGGTGTCGATACCTGAATCGGCAAAAATCGATATTCTGCAAGGGTTGCCATCACCAGCAGTGCGCTTTTCATGGCCGGTGTTCCCGATGCCATATTCACGATCAGTGTATCCTCCGGCATCATCCCTTCCTCTATATCCGCAATGATTCCTCGGAACGCATGATAAAACAGGTCATACTGCTGTACATCCACCATCTGTTCATCCCGGATGATCCGCACTTCAAAAGTATGCCCCAATTTTTCTCCCAGTAATTCTATGCTTCTGACATAACGATTATCTTTCTCATGATGTAGGATCATCTCATGAGACAAATAAAGGATTACTACATCCGGCTTGTAATAGCGGCAAATATGCAGCATAGAACCATCATAAAAATATTTAATCGGGTCTGTATTCCCGATTGGTGAAAATAAATATGTCTTACTCATATAGCGCATCTCTCTTTGCGTATAAATACAATTGTCCAGAACCAATATCCTCATGATCTGACCCTGAACAATTCTATTCTATCATATTTACAAACGGAAGTGCTACATATTTGTTTTATACCAAAACAATTTCTTCCTGCTGTTTTGGAACATCTCCCCAGGATTTCACACGACCCTTTCCGATCATCCTGTATATTCGGACACTGTCTTCCCCACTGGCAGGATTGATATAGTGCGGTATTTCTCTTACCAATTTTTCATAGCTTTTCTGCGAGAGCATGGCTTCAAAAGCCGACTTCTGTACGCGTGTTCCATAGCCTTCCAACAATTTGGCAAATTTGGTTCTCCGCTTATTATCCACAATATCATAGATAATCAAAATAAATTGCCTGTCATCCTCCAGATTTTCAGCTATCTGAAAATAATACTCTTCATCTTCGGCACCAAATGCATTCATATCTGCTTCCTTCTCCGCCTCATAAAAATCGCCTTTAAAAACGTTTTCATCGGATGATAATCGGCTCATAGATACTTGCATCTCCTTCCTCAATGGCTTTTGCCAGACGATCCATCTGAAGTAAAATTGCCCTTCTGAAACTGACGGCCGAATCTGTATATTTTAAATATCTAACCTCTGTTCTGAACTTTCTCTCCAGCTTATTGAGAAAAATCTTTAACCCTTCCCGTGTCAGATAGCATCCCGGTTGATCCAGATCTGCCTGAAAATGCTCTTTCTTTATTTCATAACCATTAATCAGACTCATCACTGTTGCATCGACAATGACCGCACGCCACTCTTCCATCAGGTCACTTGCAAGGGTTGGATGTTTTTCCGCATCCCGATGAATAAAACCAAAATAAGGATTCAGCCCTTTCATCTCAATCTTACAATAGACTTCATTCAGCAGCAGCGAATACCCAAAACTGATCATGGAGTTAAATTCATCTTTCGGAGGACGTCTGCTTCTCCCCTGAAATTTAAATTCTTCGTCTATACACTTGGACAGCCCCTGAAAATAACTTTTCGCTGCCTGACCTTCAAAACCAATCATCTCCGTTATCTTCTTGCTCGTAAGAATACGGTTACGGCAAATCGACATCATTTTCTGTTCCTCTTCCAGATTCTTATGCTTACTCTTTTCATATCGCCGCAAAACCACACTCTGATTCTTCACCTTGGCGCTCAAAATTTTCTTCCCAAGTTCCACTGCAAAATCCGTATCATACAATGCGCTCTGCTTTCGCTGTCTTTCAACATTCACATGGCCTGTGGACATTAAACGCCCAAAATATCTGCCGCCTTTTGAGAAATAAGTCACAGGTATCCCACGCATCATGCACTCTTCCATACATTTCGTTGTCACCTGCGACTGCCCCATGATTGTGATACCTTCCAATGACTCAATTGGAATAAAAGTCTTCATGCCATCTTTGTACTTCGCCACACATTTGTTGCCTTCAATACCAATGAGCGCCCCATTTTCATTCACATACAGTAGACTCACGTACTCATCCCCCTTTCATCGTTTTGTAACGATAAAATTGCGTCCCCTGACGGGGTATCTTATTTCCAAATTCGCTCTATTATCTTTGTACCGGCGAGAAAAAGTTTCCGTCCCCTCTCGGGGGCATCTTATTTCCAAATAAGATTAAGGAAGTACATTCAAATGATGCTGATGTATCGTTTCCGTCCCCCCTCGGGGTATCTTATTTCCAAATCAGGAAGCTCAAGAAGCCAACGCCGACAACTAGTTTGTTTCCGTCCCCTCTCGGGGCATCTTATTTCCAAATAGGAGTAAGACAAAATGTTGAATCTGAATATTAAAATTCGTTTCCGTCCCCTCTCGGGGCATCTTATTTCCAAATTAGGTGAACGAATGCGGAATGAATAAAACTGAATACATAGTTTCCGTCCCCTCTCGGGGTATCTTATTTCCAAATGGTTTAAAATCTAATCTGATAGTTTATTTTCATAAGTTTCCGTCCCCTCTCGGGGTATCTTATTTCCAAATAGGATATAAATTGGAAGGAGTTAGTAGGATGACAGTTTCCGTCCCCTCTCGGGGTATCTTATTTCCAAATACACTATTGACAAACAATCAAAAATAATGTATTGTTTCCGTCCCCTCTCGGGGTATCTTATTTCCAAATATAAAGGACGGTGATTTGATGTGGATTACGTAATAAAGAAGTTTCCGTCCCCTCTCGGGGTATCTTATTTCCAAATGAGATATGAAATATGAAAACATTAGCAAACGAAGTTTCCGTCCCCTCTCGGGGTATCTTATTTCCAAATCATATCTAACCATCGTGCAAAATAAATAAAAATTCTGTTTCCGTCCCCTCTCGGGGTATCTTATTTCCAAATCGAAACCGCATAAAACGTCTTGAACGTAAGCTTAAAAAGGTTTCCGTCCCCTCTCGGGGTATCTTATTTCCAAATAAATAACATATAGAGAGGTGGAATAAGTTATGACAAGTTTCCGTCCCCTCTCGGGGTATCTTATTTCCAAATGCTGTACTGATGATACCACAAAAAATACTTTATTCTGTTTCCGTCCCCTCTCGGGGTATCTTATTTCCAAATGGTGCTTAACAACTTGCATTGCATCTGAATCATGAAGTTTCCGTCCCCTCTCGGGGTATCTTATTTCCAAATGAGGAATTAGTATGACAAAGAGAGAAATTCAGAAACACGAGTTTCCGTCCCCTCTCGGGGTATCTTATTTCCAAATTGCGTCTTGTATATGGTTACACAACAACCAGTGCAAAGGTTTCCGTCCCCTCTCGGGGTATCTTATTTCCAAATACAATGAATGACATAGACGTTATAGTTTCAGCTGTTTTGGTTTCCGTCCCCTCTCGGGGTATCTTATTTCCAAATATTTTCCTCCTTTCTTACACATAGAGAGGTTGGCCTGTTTCCGTCCCCTCTCGGGGTATCTTATTTCCAAATACTGCCCGCCAGAGCCCGCTATTTTGCTGGCTTTTCTGACTCTTTTGCGTGGCAAATCATTTTCTTGTATATTTTTCTTATATCTAACATACACAATCGCCTCCAAATACAGTATTTATGCGGTGCGCGGCAAAATTATCTTTTTTTCTAATAAACTACTGCACACACCTATTTTAACACATATTTTCCATGTTTGCATTAAAATCTGATATTTTCAAAGCAGCCAGTCAGTCAATCCGCCATTCTCGCATCTCCTATTGACTGACTGTTCCTTCTCACCAGACAACTGCCTTTTTACATCACCCGCAGCTTCAATTCACACTGCCCCATCATATACTTTTTACCATTCAACTTTGTACACTTCAGTACATGAGGTGACACCCCAAAACCAATATCCTTGTCGTGCTTATGTTTCCACGACACCTTCGTCTTTCGGAAGATGTCCTTTGTTACCCAGACGCCTTCTTTTTGCTCAAAGAGATCATAAATAATCGTTTTGGAGACAAAGCCACTGCCGCCGCCAAGAAATACTGTTGCATCTGAGATCGGTGCCACACTCTGATAAGAAAAATGCTGCTGAAAAGCTTTCTCATATCTCTGATAAAAAACTTTCACCGCCTCCATCAGTTTCTCACCTGTCAACGGACTGATGGTTTCATCAATAGTCAGCTGGCAGTGAATGACCGTCCCCGGACGGATGCACTCCCTCATTAAATTCACTGTTTTTTCAGTACCCTTGACGTGCTGATCCCATTTCTGGCATACTGCCACATCTCTCATTGACAGAGGCTCGCTGTCGCTGACAATAACGCCCGACATCCAGTCATTGACAGCATCCTGCGGTTTGCTTTTCGGTCGATTTAATGTGCAGAACACTTGATTCTCTATATCAGAAATATTCCGTTTCAACACATTATTTTTCTTATCATTGCTGTTATAAAGGTCGTCCTTCATATTTTCAGCCAGATGTCGATATTGCTCCGGATGCCGGATCAGCTCTGCCCCAAGAAGGATTGTTCGCAGCATGCCCTTAACAGAGCTGCCAGGAATATAAGGATTGCCGTAAGGGTCTTTCATGCAGGCCATGATTTGCATTGGTTTCTTTTCCTGCTGCATATCACCGGCATCGACAATATATTTCATGCAGGCTTTCAGTTCATCAGGCTTTATTCTGTGGTCGTCCGCCCACTGTCTCAGCGTTGTCCTTGTATCCCGCACCATAAACCGTTCCATATCAGAAGCCAGCCCTTTCTTCCTTGCCAGCTGATACAGTTTTTCAATATCAACAACACCCAGTGCATGTCTGCCGTTTAAGAAAACATATTCTTTTTTTTGTATTTCTTCACCGTTTCCCACAAAAACCGGCCCCTGAACTTTTAATTCCAGATTGTATGTTTTTAATATCTGTCTCATACATTCACCTCCAGAAATAAGCCATAAGCGTAACGATAGACCGGATGTCTGCCGCCATTTTTCTCCTCCACCATGCAGCCGTCAAAAACATTTTTCATACACGAACCTGCTGCCAGCACATACAAATCTTTCTTCCGCATCTGCTGATCATCAAATGTTGTGGAATCCACAAAACCGCTGCGTTTAAGCAGACTATAAAATGCATCTGTTAAAACATCTTTCAGTTTTTCCTCTTCAGGCAGCGCCGTTGACATCAGGACCGCATACTCACCCGACGCAGACTGCCCAAAATGGCCTGAAGCTCCTTCAGAACCGCTTCGCAATGCTTTTCCAAGCATATCCGGAACCGTTTTTTTCACATATTCAAATCGACCTAAGCCGGCACTTTTCTTGCCGCCAAGCCCGGAATACGACAAACTTTCCATTAAATCATCAAACAATATCTCTGCAGCCTCGCCGCTGCTCCCCAGAATCAGATACAGGCCATTCCCTGCATTGAAGTAATAAGCACTAACGCGGTAAGGCTCCGATTCCTCATGGCCACGTACAGCCACTGCTGTTTTGACGCCTTCTTTGCCTATTTCCTTACAATCCTCCAGATGGTTTTCGGGATATTCTCCCAGCATATAGGCCTTGATATATTCTATCGGAACATATTTCATATTTTTAAACTGTTTCTTACGTATGGAATTTCCCTGTTCCTGCGTTTCTTTCACCGACGGCTGCAACATTGGTTTCGGAAGAAATAACTGTCTGCCCTTATAGGGAAAAGCATCAGACCAGCGAAGAGCGCCATTCCGAACAGCATCAAGAAAGATTTTCTCTTTCCCAAGCTTTATGGCTTCCTGAAATAAGGCAGCAAACAGTGTATCCGCATGAAACGTCATCTCTGTGGTTTCAAGTCGTCCTTTGCCGAAACGGACGCCATTATAAAAATCCAGTTGATAAATGCTGTATTTCAATTTTCACCCCTCCAGGCCTAAATTTCTACTGCTTTTGTCAAAATCTCTCTGCATTTTGTCATCGCATCGTCATCTACCTGACCCACAACCACATCTGCCTCCAGGGCTTCAAAACGGATTTTGCCGTAACCACGTGAACCGCTGCCGCCCAGATAATCATACTGCATCAGCTTCATGCCTTCTCCTAATGTTTCCATATCTTCCAGAAACTCGTCCATATTTTCCAATTCATAAATCAGATCAAGTCTGAAAACAGAACCTCTAACCACGCGCTCAATCTGTCTTGGATTGGCAATCGCTGTCGTACGGTTAATAGAATTCTCAAATTTGACCTCTGTCATACTCTGCAATCCCGCATCACGCAGTTCCTGCTCATTATCAAGTACCATATCCGAGAAAAGGACACGACTTCTCTTAACATTGTCTTTCTTGGCAGAACCAAAAAGTCTTGTCAATCGCTCATGGTCATTGTCCGGCTCCACAATCGCCTCATTAAATTCCTTTGCCAGCAAACTTCGCATCTTCCCTTTTAAAGAACTGCCCGGAATCATCGGCAGATTGCTCCGCACATCCAGGATGACCGGTGAATCCACCGCACCAATGGCTGAAAAAGCGCTGCTGCCGCCGATATGCATACCTGTTTTGACTTCAATATCCCCTGAAATTCTTACCTTTGCGTACATAATTTTTTCTCCCCCTATCAATCTTTACCGCCATAGTATTTGTGAAATGCAATCAATGCTTCCATATATCGACTGAATAAGATATAATTCTTTTTGCTGCCGTTAATTTCTTTCAAAACATCTAAAATCTGCGCTTCATTCACAAAATTTGTTACCAGTTTGTCTTTGTCATCACGCCCACATTCATACATAAAACGCACTCTCAGATATTCCATTCTACCTTTTAATTTTTCATCCAGACTATCCTTTTGGCAACGAAGTACTTGATTATAAATATCCGCTGTCATTGCCAAAAGATTCCTTATTTTAGATGTGGTAACTATCTTAAGTTCTCCTCGTCCTTTTCGCTGCTGTTCTGCTTTGTCTCTTAATGACCGAATCGCTTTCTCCGCTTTATCTACATAATTAGTTTCATTTATTGTTTTCATCTGTGCCTTCTCCCCTCTACCTGTTCATATAGGCGTATAAATTGATGGCTGTTTTCAGCTGTCGACAATCTTCCGGTGACTGGATCCATTGATACATACACTTTGAAAAATGCCTGTATGCCTCTTTTTCTTCTCCGTCTTTCGTTGGTTCAAGCCTTGTCAGCAGATAGACAAGTCTTGCAAAACCGATTTTGTCGCCTTCACCCTTCAGCATTCTTTCCTGCTGTCGAATCAGTTCCAGTATCTTATAAAGGAAACTCCTGCCTCTTTTTTCCGTGGTGTCGAAAAATGCGGCAAGGGTTCGGTATTTTTCAGCAACGACTTTATCCTCAAAATCGTCCCACTGATATGTACCGTCACTAATAGACTTCTCCTCGTTGTCTACCATCATCTCATGGCTTTCACCATCTTCCAGAAGCGTCACCGCGTCCTTTCCCGGCAAATATTTTGAGCGCTCTTCCATCACTCCGGTTTCTCCGGCAATCACTGCAATCGGGTAGGATGCCCCATACATACCAATGCCCGCCGACAAGCTCAACGTTCCCTGTGTATAGCGTTTGAATTTATTTCTCAAATCCACTGCCAACTCAATCACTTCATTCCAGGCACCCACAATAAATACATCATCACCGCCGGAATAGATAATGGCTGCATTTCTCCGATGCACTTTTGTCTCACCGCTTAAACTGTACTCACCATGTTCCAAAATATCTCTGATAAAATATTTGAAAAAGATTGAAAGATGTCTGGACAATGTGGCCGTTCTCGATAATCCGCTGACTTTTCCGTCAAAACCTGATACTATTGCCTGTCCCAGATTATCCACATCCGCTCTCAAAACCGCAATGCGCTTAATACCCTTTGCAGACTCAGCCAGCTGTTCAAAAGTATCTCCTGTGTTGTAGTCACCTACCCACAGTTTTGTTGCAATGTTTTTGCCTGTGTACAGCGCATTCTTGCCGTAAATGCGCACCAGTGCATCATCCGACATGAACTTTTTTCTTACATCTTTCTCATCATGGCAGGCAATCAGACTGTAGTCCCCCAGCAGCGGCAATCCTTTTTCCTGGGTTTCATCTTTAACAACGCCGAAAAACTTGTCGTAAAGAATATTTTTCGACAAATCACTGATTTTCTGACAGGTTGTACAGACGCCCTCTTTGTTCACATGACCGATGTTTTTGCAGACTTTGCACTCTCTTGTATAATCATCCATTTTGCGTCCGTTCAACCACAAAATATCTGCTGCCTCATACCGATGCTGTTTCTGTTTCGAAATCATCATCGACAATTTCCGATAAATTTCACTATAGCTGCCATCCGGCATATTTCGCAGTGCATTAGCTGTACATGCTGCATATCCTGTCGCCACATAGAGCTCTGTCTGATAATTTTCAAGAAACCACTGCTTCATTTCCTGCTGAAAATCCTGAATATGTGCGATTGTTTTCTCTGTATTCGGCAGCAAAATATAGCAATGCCCACCACCGGAATAAATCAGATTGGCTCTCGACAGCTCTGCTTTTTCCAGAAACAGATCAACGATATGCTCCATCATAATTTCCAGATAGAAAGACCGTGCTCTCAATGTTTTCAGCGCATTTTTTGAGGCAATGGTATAAATAAAGTTCTGAATGCCGGATACATCCATTGAATACAAGATAAAAGCTTTTTCATCATAAAATGACTTCTCATGCTCGAATAATGCCGCCTTGTATGAAAGTCCCTTTTCATTCAGATAATCATAAATACAGGCTGCAATGGCCGCTGTCAGCTTCACATGATCATAAAGAGAGATATCAGCCAGCTCGGATTTGGCTGTTGAAGATGGTATATAAGTCAGATTCGCCTCCATAACTGCCATCAGGGAATTGATATATTCTTCTGTCCACTGTAAACCTTTCAGATTATCTGTCAATCGCTGTCGAATTTTCGCATAAAAAGCCTCCGAAAACTTCTTCTTCTCCACTGACGGATAATTGATGCCGCTGTCATCCCCCATATTCCCAGGCTGATAATAAAATTCCTCATGATTACCATTCAAAATATTAAAAATACTCTGAAGTGGTACAGCCAACTCAAATCCTTTCTCATCACCTTCCGCTTTCTTTCGACGGTCAGCAAAAGCTGCAATATTGTCTGCCAGATAAACAATATAAGCCAGACTATTGTCATCTAATGCAGCCCCCTTCAGCATCGCTGCATGGTGATACTTCACGCAGTCCAACACATCCCTATCTGTTATACCCACTTCATCTTTCAGATAATCACAGCCGGCTGTACTATGATTTCTCCGGTCTGTTCCCTGCCGGTAAATCACTTTACCGATATCATGAAGTAAACTGCCCGTTATCAGTTTGACTTTTTCTTCTGTCATTTCGGCTCCCTCCTGTTATATCGCATAGCCCCCATTCCCATGCCGGTCTTGATACCCACACCAGAAAATTCGCCAAATCTCAACAATAACCGTATATATTTTGCCAGCGTCTCCGGGCCATGTACACGAATACTGATATTCCCAACAAATCCCGTAATATTGGTCTTTTCCATAGGAAAAAGAATTGTTTGCAGTCGATACCGTGTAATTGAGCTGTAATCCGTCAACTGATTCAACAAATCCTCATCAATCATATCCATCTTTCCGGAAACAGCACTGTATTTCCGCATCAAACTGCCGTAAATCAATCGTAAATCAGGATATATCACGTATCGTCCATCCTGCTTGAAAGCAGTCGGTGTCATAAACTGCACATCCAGATAATTCGGACACGATGTGTCATAAAATTCATCCAACAATTCCCGCTCCTCACACCGATTCATCTGCCATTTAGTCACTTCTACTTTCCGACCACTCTTTTTAAAAACCACAGACTTCACTTCCGTCATTGGTTGAATGATCTGCTCATAAGCCTCCTCCGTCAGCGTTTTAATACACCAGATGTTCTTCCCATTCTCCCGAATCAGGCATTGACTATAAGGATTCAGCTGATTGCCATGCAGAATGCCTGCATACTCCGTATCTATATTCTCCATCAAAATTCCCTGTAAATTTGATGACTTCTTATAATCAATATCATCCGCCGCCAACTCCAGCTTCAATTGTACATACATGGCCTTCCCCCCATTTCTCAAAACTTGTTTTTATTATACCATGCATATCCTGCATCTGATATCTATATCTGTTTCTGATAACATTTTTCCTCACTAAAAAGAAAAAAAGCACCCTCGAAAGCAAAATGGTGTGCATAAACGTCTCATAACATAAATATCCGCCACACTGAGTCAAATGTGGCGGATATCTATAAACTTATTTTAGATTTTTTACTTGTCTACTTGACAGGGGGACTGATCAAACAAATGAGTGCTATTAAATGTACTTTAATTTACTTTATACGCTTTGGCTTCATCCTCAGTTAAAGGTCTACCTAACCGTTCAACCTCTCTGATCATTTCTCGCCATTTGAAACGTTGTCCATTTGAAGGTTCGGTTAATCTGCCGTCTGTTAAATTGCTCTCTAAATCAATTACGCTTCCATAATTTTTAGTTGTTGTCGCTAACATAATTAACACCTACCTTTCCAAATATCTGTCAATTAATTTCTTCGCAGCAATATCATCAATATACATTCGCTGACCACTAATTAATTTAGCACCAAGCATTTCTGTATAATGCTGAATCAAATTTGTTTTGGCCGTAAAAGCTACAAATCCATCACAATTATTGTCCATACTTATTTTACATGCTATTGCAAAAAGGTGACCACCTACACCAATATATTTCCCCTGTTTTCCTATGTTGTATGGATTACTTTCTACAATATCAACATCAGCAACACCGCCATCAATTTTTAAGGAAATTCTCCCCTGAACGTCCGGGTCGCCGACAACAAATAATTCATAGATATCATATCCATTTTTCTGTGTCTCATTCCATTTGAACTTCCACTTAGAATATGCTTTTTTAGGAATTGATGTATCTAATTTCTTATATTCAGTTTTTACCACTGTATTAGTCTCTCTGAGAACTAAACAGTCAGTTAATTTGTCAATAATAATATCAATACTCATTGGTCTATTCCTTTTTATATGTATATATGTCTCTCTTATATTATATCATATAAACGCCTAAATTTCCACGAAAACAGCACTCTTTCATTTTTACATATCACATATTGCATAAAGCAAAAAAGGAATCCACTTGGGATTCCTTCTCTACTCAGGTTTTTATAAATCATGCAGAAGATGGGAGTTGAACCCACACGAGTGTTACCTCACTAGAACCTGAATCTAGCGCGTCTGCCATTCCGCCACTTCTGCGTGCTCATTTATAATACCAGATGCTTTTTAAAAATGCAAGCCTTTTTTTGAAAAAATTTAAATTTTTTCAAAAATAATGACTTTTATCATATCGACGGACTGCTGCGCCCCGGGAAAATTACTCTTTGAATGCAAACATACGCTGTCCGATATAGTTAAATCCTGTGAACAGACACATACCCGCAAGCATGGCTGCATTCTCCTGAATCTTCTGACCGGCACCGGATAACAGGTACATAACAACCGGTTTGGCAATACCATAGGCCAGCACATAGCATACCGCTATATTAATGATAAATTTCGCCACCTGCTTCCATGAACGTTCTTTATTCTGGAATGTAAAATACTTGTTCAGGAAAAAGCTCAAAATACTCGTCAAAATATAATTGGCTGCAGATGACACCCAATAACTGCAGGATGCCAGATTATACAGACCAAACATGATGGCCGTACCCACAACGGTGTTAATACAACCGACAATGATAAATCTCAATAATTTCTGATCAACCAGACTCAATATCTTTTTAATCATTCTGCTTCTATGCCTCCTTGGTTTTGCCGGATTTCAACTGTTCTGCCTCCTCAATCGGATGCATCAGCCCATCTTCCACCCACACGTTATTTTCCAGATGAATTTTATAAACGCAGCAATTTGAAAGTCCTGACCGCCAGAAGTCTTTCAATTCACAGTGATTGATACAGCTCATAATACCTCTCAAAGCAGCACCATGAGAAGCAGCCAGAACAGTATGTACATTTTCCTCTGATGCCGCCATTTCTGACAGCATATCCAGGAATTCCTGTGCACGGGTCTGCAGTTCCTGAATACTCTCTGCACCTTCCGACGGAATATAGGTTTCCGGTGCATCAAATAAATCCTTAATCAGCGAATACTGCTTGCCTTCATCTACACCAAAATCCATCTCACGGATTCTTGCATCAGGCTGCACTGCTTCAAATGTTCTGCCTGAAACGATGGCTGCAGTTTTTCTTGCCCGCACCAGTGGACTCGAAAAAACTTTGTCAAATGTAATATTCTGCGCTTTAAACCAATTTGCCGCAACCCCCGCCTGCTGAACACCTTTATCATTCAATGGAATATCGCTCATTCCCTGTATGAGACAGCGTTTGTTGAAATCTGTCTCTCCATGTCGTATAAAATATACAATCATCTTCTATTTCCTCTTCCTGTTTTTTACATAAACCAAATTTCTTTATTTGTCGATGACACACTGACAACGCCTGCCTGCAAAAGGGACATCACATCTTCCTTGTCCGACACAAGCCCCCCTGCAATAACCGGAATCTGCGAAATTCGACAAACTCTCTTCACGACCTTCGGCATCAGTGCCGGCAGTACCTCGATGACATCCGGTCTTGCCCCCTTCACATGCTTCTGAATATTCTCGTAAGCCATGGAATCGATGACAAATAAACGCAACACCGATGTAAGTCCGATCTCGCCTGCATGTTTGATCAATGCAGGTTTTGTCGAAATAATACCGTCAGCTTTTGTATATTTTTTTATAAAATCAACCGCTACATCCTTGGCAGAAAGGCCATTGATCAAATCCAGATGAACCAGTGCCATCTTTCCTGCCTGTTTCACCGTATCTACAATATCCGCGATATTGCAGATATCTCCATATAAAATAAAAACAACCTGAATATCACTTTTCAGACATTCTTTTAAACCGTGGTCATCTTTTATCGCCGCTATGACCGGAGAATCCTCCAGCGCATCTTTGAACTCTCTGTTCATTATTCTATCCCTCATTCTGTCATCATTCCTGTTTATGCTGTCTCAGAACACATATGCTCATCCTTCATCATCAAAATCTATGATGCCCTATGACGATGACACACTTCTTGCTAACGCTCATTATATAATGAAATTTCCTGCTTCGCAAGACGAAACACCAAAAAGGCAACAAACTGGTTCAGTTATTAGCCCAGCAAAATCGCATGGACGATATCATCAAAGCCGCCAACGACAGCGAATATCAGTAACAATTGTTTAAAGAATTCAATCTTTAATCTGACTGAAAGGTCATCCTACAAATGAAGAAATTAATAAATTGTAAACAGTTATACTCAAACCAATATTAACAAGAGGAATCCTGTTTACAAAAGATAAAACAGCCGGTATATGTTGATCCTAAAATCAATATATACCGGCCATTATTTTATGCTGCCCGCACCCATAACCTCCATATATTCAATTCCGAATGCATCCGTGTGTGCTTACTCTTATTGCAAACTATTCCGCAATCGTATATATTCTGTCGTAATTTTCCTGACTTTCATCCTCAAGATTACAATAATGACCTTTGATATCCAAAGACTGAATTTTCCCTGTATCAACCAGCCGATTAAATACATACCAGGATTTTCCGCTGTCTTTTAAGCTTACAATTGTATTATAGGCATCTTCCCCATCAATCACATACTCTGTACCATCTGTATACTTCAATGTGATGTTGTCAGGAACATTCTCGATATTCTCATCTGCTGTATCTGACATAGTAAGACCAATCGGCGACACCTCTGCTGTATCACCGTTTTCGTCCGTCAATGTAACGCCATCCAGTTTGTCCGTCACATCAAATGACACGGATTTCTGATTCAAAACCGTCCATTGTCCTGCATCCTCATTATCTTTTGCTTTTATCAAATCCAGACGAATACCTTCACTTTCCTGCAGATTGCCTGTAAAACAAGCCACTACATGAAGTTCTGTATCTGTACTGATATCTGAACGCAACAATAATCTGCTGTCCAGTTCTTCTCCGGATTCTGAGTATATCGTTGGGTTTACCAGTCCTCCATTCGGATTTGAATACCAATTAAAATTAATTTCACCATAGCCGGATTCATACCAGTCCTTTACTCCATCCGGATTCGAAATAGTATAAGACAACATGCCATTGCCGTTTTTGTCCGCCACTAACTGCTCAAAGTCAAAGGTATATCCACCAACTTCCACTGTCGCATCCACAGTCTGAACATTGCCGGACAATAATTCATTCGCCGTCACTGAATCAACTGCCACACGCTGTGAATCCGGGTCATCCAACACTTCCCCGCTGGAATTTGTACGCTCAGCATGATTTGTTGAAATACTCTTATCCCCCAAAGCCGCATCCGCAAATGTCTCCACATCGCTTTCTGATGCCGGACTTAATTTTGCTTCAATAAAATGGATAGCTTCTTCGGCATAAGTTGAAATCTCTGTAGAAAACATGATCCCTGCCACTGCACAGAGCACCACTGCTGCCGCTGCAACGCGAGCCGGATGCCAATGTCTGTTTTGGCTATCATTATTTTTACCGTATTTACTCCGATTGCGGGTTTCCTGTCCGTCATCCTGTATTTTATCTCCTTCAGCATTCCTATTCTCTGTCATCTTCAAGACCTCCTCAAGTACATCGTCAGAGGCGTGAAGACAATCCATTGTCTCTTTATAACATTTTTCATCGAATTTTTTTCGGCTCATCATTCGGCCTCCTTCAATATTTTCTTTAATTGCTCCCTGCCTCTTGCAAGTCTTGTACGGACAGTTCCGTTTGGTACCTGCAAAAATTCTGCAATTTCCGCTGTCGCATACCCCTCATAATAATACAGATACAGAATCATGCGATATTTTGTCGGCAGTGCCATCACAGCATTCAACATTTCCCGATGTTCCGGCTCCGGCATCTGCAAAGTTTCCATATAATCTTCCAGGGATGCATATTTCTGCCATGGAAAACGCAGGAAATTTTTGCATTCATTTAGGGCCACTCTGATAAGCCAGTGCTTGACATGTTCCTCCGATTCAAAATCCACATCGCTTTTATAAAATTTCAGCAACACGTTCTGAGTCACATCATCGGCATCTGTTTTATTTTTTAAATAATTCATGGCAACTCGAAAAACCGTATCCATATACTTCCTTGCCAGACAGGTAAATTCTTCTTTCGTCAACATCTTACTTGTACTCTCCTTGAAAGGCCTTTCACCCATAATACACCTGATATGCCGAAAATGTTTCATTTCTGTCAAAATATTTTTATGCACATAAAAAGAGACATCGGCAATTGGCCGACCCTGTATGTTTCACAGGATGCCTGCCATTTCCGCAAATGTCTCTTTCTTATTATTTCAATATGCTATTTTCATCCATTTAGTTTTTATTCAATCTATTATGCCGCCTCAACTGCACCTGCTGCCACAATATTGACACCTGTACCTGCCACATTTTCAAGGACAACATCACCGATAGCCACCGGCGCCTGAATTGTCACGCCTTTTAATGCTGCTACACATTCAAAAATCTTATCCTTCGGAATATCGGACTGTGTTTTGACATTGATCATCGGAGCAGCGCCGCCGCTGACTCTGACAGTTGTCGTAACGATACGTGTCGGATTGGTAACTTCTTTTCTGGCATAAATATCGCCCTTTTTGCAAGTGTTGCCTTTGACTTCTACAACTTCTTTACCATTCATTGTCACTGTGAGAGCGCATCCCAAAGGACAGCCGATACAGGTTAATTCTCTTGTTTCCATTCGTCATGCCTCCTCAATTTTGATTGTAATATGCTTCAAATCAGGGTAATCTGCCAGTTTGGATTTCTGCAGGATCACCTGCTCCATTTCTCCCGGTGCCATGACCGGACGTTTACGTTTGCTGATAAGTTCATCATCAAAATAAGTCGCAATGGCACAGTTTTTATAAACATCTCCCACACGGAAACGAACTGTCAGAGTATCTTCCATTTCTGTCGGGCGGATATATTTTGGCACTGTGTAACGCACGCCATCTACCGGCAAAATTTCAACAGTTTTTGCATCGGCTGTCTTGCCCTCCTTAATATAAGCTGCAGCATTCTTTCCGGCTGTTCCGGCTTCCTGGGAAACATAATCCACCAGGTCATGCACATGCAGCACGTTGCCGCAGGCAAAGACGCCGTCGATATTAGTTTCCAGACTGTCATTAACAATCGGGCCGGATGTAATCGGGCTTAAGTCAACACCGGCACTCTTACTCAGCTCATTTTCAGGGATCAGACCACAGGACAGAAGCAGTGTATCACATTCATAGCGTTCTTCCGTTCCCGGAATCGGACGGCGGTCAGGGCCAACCTCTGCAATTGTAACAGCCTTTACACGGTCTTTGCCTTCAATATCAACAACTGTATGACTGAGTTTCAGCGGAATATCGAAATCATTCAGGCACTGAACGATATTTCTCTTTAATCCACCGGAATAAGGCATCAGCTCTGCCACAACCTTCACTTTGGCACCTTCCAGTGTCATACGTCTTGCCATGATCAGGCCGATATCACCGGAACCAAGGATAACCACTTCACGGCCCGGCATATAGCCTTCCATGTTCACCAGACGCTGTGCGGTACCTGCGGAGTAAATACCTGCCGGTCGATAACCCGGAATATTCAAAGCACCTCTTGAACGTTCACGACATCCCATGGCCAGAATCACGGCTTTGGCCTGAAGAAGAATCATGCCTTCCTCACGGTTCATGGCAGTGACAACTTTTTCATGGGAAATATCCATGACCATTGTATTTAACTTATATTCAATCTTTCTCTCTTTGACCTGTTCGATAAATCTTGCTGCATATTCAGGTCCTGTCAGTTCTTCTTTAAATGTATGAAGGCCGAAACCATTGTGGATACACTGGTTCAGAATACCGCCAAGCTGTTTGTCTCTTTCAAGAATCAGAATACTTTCAATACCGTTGTCTCTTGCAGCAACAGCGGCTGCCAGACCAGCAGGGCCACCGCCAATAATAATCAAATCATATGCTTTCATCATGCGCCCTCCTATAATTCCTTGTTGGTACCGATAACGATATTGGAACCAACACCGTTCTTTGTAATGTCAAACATGCTCATTGGCACTTCACGCTCAAGAATTTCCATCGTTCTCGGTGAACAGAAGCCTGCCTGGCAGCGTCCCATACCGGCTCTTGTACGACGTTTCACACCATCAAGGGAACGTGCCCCCAGCGGACGGTGAATGGCATCCAGAATCTCACCCTCCGTGATCATCTCACAACGGCAGATAATATTGCCGTATGCAGGCTGTTTCTTAATCAGTTCATTTCTTTCTTCCAGTGTCAGTGTATCCGGATGAAGAATGCCTTTTCTGATCGGGTTGAACTTGTCGTTAACTTCAGGATTCAGCATCTCTTTCACCCTGTCTGCCACCATCACTGCAATAGCCGGTGCAGATGAAAGTCCCGGAGACTCAATACCTGCCACATTGATAAACCCTTTGGCATCTTCTGCTTCACCAATCACAAAATCATCACCGGCTTCATGGGCACGGAGACCTGCAAAAGATGTAATCACCTGACGAAGGGGTACATTCTTCACACTGAGAGAAGCGGTACGTCCGAGGGAATCCAGTCCGGCCTGGGTTGTATTAACCGCTTCTTTATCTTCCACATCTACGGCAGTCGGTCCAACCAGCAGATTGCCGTGAACCGTCGGGCTCACAAGAACACCTTTGCCCATCTTGGACGGCAGCTGAAAAATTGTATGAGATACATGCTTGCCTGCATCTTTGTCCAGCAGCATATATTCACCTTTTCTTGCTGTAATATGCAGCTTATGTTCGCTGACCATATTATTCAGTGTATCTGCATAAACACCTGCTGCATTGATGACAACTTTCGCTGTTTTTATCTCTTTTTCGCCGCTGTCTGTATGGGTTACTGTCAGCTCATAGCCTGACTCTGCTTTCTTAATATCATCCACCTGTGTATTCAGGAAAAATTCGACACCGTTGCTGCATGCATTTTCAGCATAGCCCATCGTCATATGGAAAGGACATACAATGCCGCCTGTCGGTGCAAACAATGCACATACAACATCATCACTGAGATTCGGTTCCATAGCGATCAGTGCCTCACGGTCAAGAATCTGAAGATCCGGCACGCCATTGGCCTTGCCTCTCTCCATCAGTACTTCCAATCCTTTCGGATCCTGGTCTTTTGTGCATACAACCATAGAACCATTTCTCTTAAACGGAATATCCAACTCTTTTGCAATCTGATCCATCATGGCATTGCCTTTGACATTAACCTTTGCCTTTAATGTGCCGGGTACAGCATCAAAACCCGCATGAATAATGGCACTGTTGGCCTTGGATGTGCCGCAGCAAACATCCTCCTCACGTTCAATGACACAGACATTTAACTGATATCTTGATAACTCCCTTGCGATGGCGCTTCCTGTCACACCGGCACCGATAATCGCTACATCATACATAAACCCAATCTCCTTTCTATTTCTGCTTAACAGCCAAACGGGAAAATAAAAAGCAAGGGAAATAGAGCGATTGTCTCGCTCTACTTACCTTGCTCTAATCTCCCGGTAATCACTTTATTGATTTGCTGCCTTTATGTTACCACCCTCTGAGAAGAATTGCAACCTCTTTTCCAGAATATTATGTATAAATTTTTTGTTGCTTTTTCTCCCTCTTTCTTATCCTAAGAATGGGTTTATTCTTGCACAAAACATTTTCAAATAACCTCTCTGCCGTTCCTGGTCACTTTCAGACATATCGATGACGATATCCGGTATATTTTTCTTCTCCATATCTTCAAATACAATTCTCCGATTTTCCAGTGTCCTGTCTTCTTTTATGTGCTTTGGTGCACAGATTTCTTCCAGTCTCTTTTTCACATAAGGAAGGGCGCCATTATAACCGGCAATGTAAATAATTTTTAAGGTACTGCCCGGGTTGAGATTCTCTGTCTCCAGCCAGTGACCCACATCTTTCAGCAGCGTCATTCCGGTAAACAGGCAATCATCCAGATAAAAATAATTCCGTACCTCACCCGGTGCGCAGGTATTCACCCCTGTGTACCTTTCCCATTCCATGAACTTTGTCTGGTCTACATAATTTTGCTCTAACAGACGGTTTGTTTCCGTCAGAACAACCATTCTTTCTTCTTCCGGGAACTGACTAATCCACCTGTCCACATGCTCCGCATCATAAACACCAGTCCCCTTGCGGTAATTTTTTATTTTCTCTGCAATTTATTCTTCTAATGTCCGAATTAGTGGCTCTTCCATTTCAGCTCTCCTTTTCTTTTGCATGTCATTCGCTGACTTATTTTTCTAAAGCCTCCAGCAATGCAGTGCAGCCTTCATAGACATCCCTGTATGTCTCCTCAAAATCACCTGTATACCACGGATCCGCAATAGACCTTCCCGGCCTGTCTGTAAAATCCAGCAAAAGTTTTACTTTTCCTTCTTTATCCGGACCGGTAATCCGCAATGTATTTCTGATATTATTGCTGTCCGCACACAACAGATAATCATAATACTGATAATCCTGCTTTGTCACCTGTCGGGCACGCTTGCCGCTGAAATTCGTATAGGCGGTTTCACCAATACCGTGTCTTCTCAATTCCGCCTGAGCCGGCGGATAAATCGGGTTGCCTTTACCATTCCATATTTCTTCCGTACTGGTTGCTGCTGAAGCAATTTCAAACGCATCAGTTAAACCGCGTTTCTCCACCATGTCCTTTAAAACATATTCGGAAATCGGTGACCGACATATATTGCCGTGGCAAATAAATAATACTTTAATCATCTTTTTATATCTCCATTTAAGTCTTGTATTTCTTCTCAAACGCTTGATATTTCAGGGTTTTCCGACTTTTGAGTTTTCCTTTCTTTTCAAGGTATCTTCTCAAATCTTCTCGTATTTTCTTGTGTTTTTCCCTGCAATCTTGGTAAATCCGTTGGTAAAGCAAGCGTCCTTACCAACGGGCTTTTTTAACTATTCGCTATCCGATATACTTCTTCCTTTGCATCATCAAAATTCACATGGGTGTAAGTGTTCAAGGTTACACTGATGTCTGCGTGACCCATGATATACTGCAAGGTTTTCGGATTCATCCCGGATTTTGCCATATTAGAGCAAAAGGTGTGCCTGCATACATGAGGGGTAACTTTCGGCATCTGGATACGGTAAATCCTGTTGTATTTCTGAATGATATGCTCCAGATACTTTTCCCAGTGAAGGGCAACCATCGGCATATCGTTTTTATCCAGAAATAAAAATCCAGCGTATCCTTCCACCATCGGTTCAACTTTTGGTGTCTTTCGGTTGGCAATAATTCTGCGAAAACACGCTGCGACAGCTTCCGTCATCGGCACATAGCGAATGCCTTTGTCAGTTTTTGGTTCTTCAATTACATACTGCATCTGTGCAGTACGCTGTAACTGATGGTCTACCTTAATACGCATTTCTCCAAACTCAATCTCTGAAACCGTCAGCCCACAGAACTCTGAAATACGAAGCCCTGTGTGAAAAAGAATATAGATTGCATCATAGTATCTGCTGAAATGCTTATCTTCCTGAATAAACTTCAGCAAATCTCTCTGCTGCTTTCGGGTAATCGCTTCTCTGGTAACAGAATCATTGACAATGACGGATGCAAGCTCAAATTCAAATGGATTTTTACGAAGCAAATCATCGTCTACCGCCATCTGAAATGCTGGTCTGAGGACTCCCCGGATAGAATGAATGGAACTGTATCCCCGCCCATCAATTTGTTGGAGCTTAATCAACCATGCCTTTGCGTCTGACAAACGCACCTTATCAATTCGCAGATTCCCAAAACTCTCTTTTTTCAGCATATTGATGACCGTTTTATATCCGGCAACCGTATTGTGACGAACTCCTGTTTTCAATGAAACATACTTTTCTACCAGTTCCAAAACAGTATAGTTGCCACCGTTGGTTACGATACGGTCAAACAAATCCGCTTCAATCTGTTTTTCTTTCTCACGCAGGGAAGGCTCCCGCTTCTTCCCTTTTGGCATTGGGTCATTCTTGTCCAAACGCCAACTGTATACATTTTTCTCTTTTCCGTCCTCATCAATATAGCGGAACCGATACCTCCCATCTTTACGCTGGTACTCGCCCTCTCGCAAAATCCGATTACGGTTATCTCGTCTTTTCTCACTCATCGTGAACTCTCCTTTCAAAAAAGAGAGCCAGACTTGCGCTCTTATCATAGCACAAATCCAGCTCTCCGCATAGTTATATCATGTGAAATCGGTAAATCTGTCAGCTCTGTTTACACAGCAGTAGCCTGATCCAGATACCTCTCAAATTTCTCACGCTTAATGAGGGCACGATTGCCGTTCATCACATAAAAATCCTCATTGGGATGTGTGTCAATAAGCGTTCTCAATTTTCCTTCGCCGATATGATAATATCTGGCTGCTTCCTCAATGGTAAGCGTATATCTACGCCACACCGGAATATCCGAGTAATTTTTTCCTTCAATATTCATCTTATTATTTGCCATAGGCAGTTATCCTCCATACATGAAAACAGCCAGACAGAGGGTGTCGGCAACGAAGTCCGGCAACGGGCTTCAAAAGACCTTG
>OLQY01000185.1_pt1 | contig 81880 bp, 80 predicted proteins | sample 1672851 | NCBI WGS metagenome assembly OLQY01 (sample SAMEA3136730, study PRJEB25190) | human gut metagenome
ACAGCATACAACTTCGACAGTGAATGGGACGGTTGCAGGAAGGCAGCCGTCTTTTTGAGATACGATAAAGAATATCCTGTACCGATTGTGAACGGCAAATGCGCCGTACCAGATGAAATAACAGAATATAAACGTTGGAAGGTATACCTGGTCGGCGTGAAAGACGGATACAGGATTACGACAAATGAAGTGGAGGTGAGGCAGGAATGACATTAGAAGAAGCTTTAGAAGCATCGGTGGTCGAACCGGTCAACGACATTTTGGAAATCGACCCGGAAACCCGTGTGATTACAGTCCCGGCATCCGAAAAGCTGTTCGGCGTAGCGAATGACGGGAACTCCGAAAGGAAACATTTCCGGTGTCCGAAAGTCGTAGGGAATAACATAGATCTGTCCACCATGCACCTGTACATCAATTACCAGAATGCCAACGGGCAGAAGTATCCTTATCTGGTAGAGGACATACGGACAGATGGCGACTATATTACATTTTCGTGGCTGATCGGCCCAGATGTGGTTGCATATAAGGGACAGATTAAGTTCATTGTATGTGCCAAAAAAGGAGATGGAACAATTCCGGAATGGAATACCACCCTTGCAGAAGGTACCGTACTGGAAGGGTTGGAAGCTACAGATGAGGTAGTGGCCAGAAATCCAGATATCATCGAGCAGATTCTTACCAGACTTGATGATGTGACGGAAATCCCGCAGGAGAAGGTAACAGAAGCAGTATCTGAGTATATGAAGGGGAATCCCCCACAAACCTTAACCATAAAATACGGCAACAAAACCCACACCTATGATGGCAGTGAAGCTGTTGCAATCACCATAGAGACAGGTGGTATAGAGCGTATCGAGAAGCTGTCTACAGATACCACAGTAGCGCTCGAACCGAATAAGCTATACGTATTCCCAGAGATGGAAAGTCTTACATACACCATCGGTGAGGGAACTGGTGAGGTACATTTCATTTTTAAATCTGGTGCAACAGCTACACGAGTAGTACATCCATCCAATGTAAATATCGGTAGCTTTACGGTAGATGCGAACAAGGTATATGAGGTATCAATTTTAGAAGGCTTGTTGACTAGCCAGAATTGGAGTGTGAGCTGATATGTTAAGACGGCGAATGATGATGGCAAAGGCACAGGAGGTAGAAAATATGAAAGAGTGGCGATTAATAGCAAAAAGAACAATATCGGAAGAAACGAGTCGTATTGATATTACTTCAGATGATGATGGAAAACCATTTTCGTGCAATGAATTAATGATAGCAGTGAAGTTAAAAGCAGATAAGGATGGAGTAGCCCCTACATACCTATTAAATGGGAAATGGACTTCTGCATATCCATACATTGATGGAAAGAAACTTTCAGCTTCTTGGTTTGATAAATATGTAATAAAAGCTTGTATTACATCTGGAATACAAATGCAAGAGTACATACCGAATAATGTTTCCAAATGGACTACGGCTATTGAGACCGCTATAACATCTTATTCTATCGTTGCACAAAATGGAAATTTCGCATCTGGAACAGTCTATATTATTGGTAGATAAGGAGTTGATACAAAAATGTATGCAAAATTACAAAACGGATTCTTGCACAGTGCACCGAAGACGATTGTGCTTGATGGTAAGACAATCAACAATCCATTGCCGGAAGAACTGGAACAGTTAGGATATAAACAGGTGGTGTACGTAGATATGCCTACAGAGGCAACAGAGGGTAAGCACTGGGAATCCAGTTGGGAAGAGGAAGAGAATGCGATTAAGCAGGTGTGGAAGCTTGTGGACGATCCAGTCTATCCAGAGCCGGAACCAACGCCAGAAGAAAGAATTAGTAACCTAGAAACAACAACAGACGAATTAAAGTCCGCATCAAATGATATTATATTGATGATGGCAGATATTATAGGAGGGTAATTATGAAAACTTTAAACACATTGAAAATGAAAATCATGGTAAGAGCATTTAGAATCCGCATCAAGAATGGAGAAAACATTGAGGACATTGCAGCGGATTATCCGGCGTTGACTGTCGATGATCTCGAAGCAATCAAGGCAGCATTAGAAAAATAAGAATGACAATATGGAGATTAGAGCAAGACCCCTAGAGGTCTTATTTTTATACCATGAATTAAGAGAGAACGCACATGATCAAGTTTTTATCAGAAAATTGGGCATTATTATCGTTCGTGATATCAGCAATTGCATACATATATTATCAGGTGATTGCTATGCGAAAAGGAATACGCGCACTACTCAGAGCGGATTTGATACGACTGTACAACAAGTATCACGACGATTATGGATATTGCCCGTTGTATGTCAAGCAGTCACTGGAAGATGAATATAAACAATATCACACATTAAAAGGGAATGGTGTAGGCACGCAGATATATCATGCGCTTATGGAATTGCCTACAGAGCCACCACATGAAGGAGAGGATTAATGATGTTTAAAAATTGTGTATTTAAAGTATCTGTAGATACAAAGAAGTGGGCTAAGAAAGCAGCGGTCAGAGCAGTGAAAACGGTAGCACAGACTGCAGTAGCAACCATTGGGACAGCAACAGCACTCGGACAGGTAGATGCAAAACTTGTAATTTCGGCATCTATACTGTCAGGAGTCTTATCACTATTAACTAGCATTGCCGGATTACCGGAATGTAACGCAGAGGGCGAATAATCGTCCTCTAACATATTATATAGTGTGCGACATCGCACAGAAAGGAGCAATTATGGCACATTTATTTTTAATAGCCGGACACGGAGCCGGTGACAGTGGAGCTGTTGGATACGGTTACACCGAGGCAGAGAGAGTCCGTGCACTTGCAAGACGAATCGTAGCGCTTGGAGGAAGTAATGTTACTCTGGGAGACGTGAGTCGGAACTGGTACGCCGACAAAGGCATCAGCTCGCTGAATATTCCAAAAAGCTATCAGATTCTGGAGCTTCACATGGACAGTGGAGCATCAACAGCAAAAGGCGGGCACGTAATCATTAAAGAAGGATACAATCCTGATCAGTATGATACGGCACTCGCCAACTTCATCGGAACATTCTTCCCGGGCAGAGCCAATAAAGTTGTAGGCAGAGCGCATCTTGCCAACGTCAATCGTGCAGCTGCAAAAGGTTACAGCTATAGACTTCTGGAAAATGGATTCATTACAAACCAGGGAGATCTCAACAAGTTCAACAGCCAGATTGATGAACTGGCAAGAGGGATCCTAAAAGCATTCGGAATCTCGTCTGCAGCACCAGTAGCATCAGCCAAGAAAACAGAACCAGTCGACGGAGAGATTAAATCCGGTGGAACATTCCAGAGCAAGACCGATAAATTTGGTACTGTATCATACCAGGCTCACATGAGAGGCTTTGGATGGGGTAACTGGCAGTCCGATGGCTTAATGGTTGGTTCTACCGGTCAGAATCGTAGAATTGAAGCACTTCATATTAAGCCGGTCGGAGAAACAAATGTTGTTGTCCATATGAAAGGGATCGGAAACAAAGAATACAAGAACATCACCAAGGACACTCTGATCGGAACCACCGGACAGAACAGAAGACTGGAAGCAATCCGGATCACAGGAAAGGAATCTTTCTACCTGTACAGAGTCCACCAGAAGAGCATTGGCTGGTCAGAATGGGCCAACAACGGAGAGTGGGCTGGTACGACCGGAAAAGGACTGCAGATGGAAGCATTAGAGATTAAGAAATCCATGTTCAGTGTTGAACCGCACGTACAGAGCAAAGGATGGCTGTCACCAAAAGCCGCAGAGAATGTGATCGGTATCACCGGCCATGCATTACGCCTGGAAGCACTCAGAATCAATCCATACGGAAAGACAATTAAAGCAAAAGCACATATCCAGAGCAAAGGTTGGGTGGATTACGGCGTGATCACCAAAGACACGATTATCGGAACTATTGGCGAAAAGAAACGTATCGAGTGCTTATGTTTTGAAGGCGACTTTGAATACCGTGTTCATATCCAGGGTTCTGGATGGACAGACTGGACAAAAGCAGACGGAGTAGCAACCCTTGGAACTGTAGGACAGGAACTTAGAATCGAGGCTATTCAGTTCAGATAATATGTCTTGTACTAACTAGCTAACTCCGAAACCAGTCACGAGAGAAAGGTCGATTCCTTCGTTGGCAAAATATCCCTTTTCGATTGCCACATACATCGGAGCATAGAAGATGGAGTGTGCTACTTCATTTAATGTAACAGGAGTCAGTTCCTGTTTTTTAGTACTTGTGGATTTTGAAGTTTTTGCTGTTTTGTCTGATGCGGATTCCGATTTGTCAGCAGATGTACATGCAAAAAGTGAAGTGACAGATAGTGTAAGGAGTAAAAGAAGTGCAGTGATACGCTTTTTCATAAGATCCTCCCAGTGAAATATATTCTATGGTTTATAGTATATTCGGAAAGAAGAAAACGGTGATGGAAAATCGAGAAAATATATCAATAGACAGGATTATTTCCCGCTATCGTAGAACCGGTAGCGAGAGAATTTACAGAGAAGTTTGTAAGTGTGCAGGAGAGATTCCATGCGACAGACCCGGATAAGCAGGCAAAACAGTTAGATGATTTCGCACAGCAGGGTATGGAGATGTTTGTGGAATATATGTATGAGCATTTCGAAGAGTTCAAACTTCTGGTAAATGGTTCCTATGGGACGAAATTCCAGAACTTTGTAGAACATCTGGTGGATATCGAGACAGAATATACATATAAGTTCATGGAAGCGACCGGACTTCATTTTAAAGGAGGAAAGCCGGTTACGAAAAACTTCATGCACATTATGAATAAGGCATTATTTGAAAGCTTTTTCGAAGTGGTAAGGCACGATATGTCCAAAGAAGAGGCTGAAGAATATGTGGTCATGCTGGAAAAATATCACAGCGCCGGATGGGACATTATATACAAAGAAGGCTGTGAATCATAGGTGTATCATTGGTCTTAAAAAAGAAAATAAACAGACTGCTATAGTGTTACTGTGCATCTGCTGAAAAATGGTGATAGAAGGCACAGGTAACTGGCAGTCAATTATTTTTACCTGTGGTTAGATAAAACTCACAAAAGATACTTCTGACTTACTGAACGTAACAGCAGTTATATTACGTTATAATTATGATGAAATGAGATAAAGGAGTGAAGTTCTATGGCGGAAAAAACAGAGAAAAAACCGTCATCCATTCAACGGCTGTTTGAGTTTGCCGGAAACTACAAGTATCTGGCAGTTGCTTCGTGGATACTTGCGGCAATCAGTGCATTCGTCGCACTTGTTCCATTTTACTTTATATGGAGACTGATCAAAGAAGTACTTCGTGTTGCACCGGATTATGCGAAGACACAGCTAATGGCAGCAGACTGGAGCCTGTAGATAGCAGAAAGACCAGTGGGGACAGAAAAAAAGCTACTTTTTCACGTCTCCACTGGTCTTTTTTGTTTTATTTTCTATGAATTAGTGGTAAAATATTGAAGTATTAACGAAAAAATGAGAGGAAAAAAGAGTATGAAACAAAAAAATAGCTTTAGCGGGCAGATTGGCTTCGTATTTGCAGCAGCCGGAAGCGCAGTCGGCGTGGGAAACCTCTGGCGTTTTCCATATCTGGCAGCAAAAGACGGGGGAGGACTTTTCCTGATCATCTATCTTGTGCTGGTATTGACGGTTGGTTTTGTGTTACTGACTACAGATATAGCAATTGGCCGCAAGACGGGAAAAAGCGCAATCTATGCCTATGAATCAATGAGAAAAAAATGGAAATTTCTTGGAGTGATCACATTCCTGGTTCCGGTATTGATCATGACTTATTACGCGGTGATTGGTGGATGGATCTTAAGATATATCGTGATCTATCTTACAAGTTCAGGAAAGCAGGCAGTAGCAGATAACTGCTTTACTTCATTTATCTCTTCTCCGTCTTCCGTATGGTATGGACTGATCTTTATGTTCCTGACTGCACTGATCGTATATAACGGAGTAGAAAAGGGAATTGAACGAGTTTCCAAATTTATCATGCCGGTTCTGTTGATCATGGTAATTGGAATCGCAATTTTCTCACTTACATTAAAGACTACGTTGGATGACGGAACGGTCCGTACAGGATTACAGGGACTGAAGGTGTATATGAAACCGGATCTGACAGGAATCACGATTGGACGTTTCCTTCAGATCACATTGGATGCAATGAGTCAGTTGTTCTTTTCATTGAGTGTATCTATGGGAATTATGATTACATATGGATCTTATGTAAAGAAAGATGTAGATCTGAACAAAGCAGTATCGCAGATTGAAATTATGGATACAGGAGTTGCATTCCTTGCCGGTGTTATGATCATTCCGGCAGTATTCGTATTCTCCGGACTGGATGGTATGTCAGCAGGCCCGGGACTGATGTTTGTCTCATTGCCGAAAGTATTCTACTGTATGGGAGTGGTAGGAAGAATCATCGGAATTCTGTTCTTCGTGCTGGCAGGATTTGCGGCGTTAACATCTTGCATCTCGGTACTGGAATCCATTACCGCAAACTGTATGGAATTATTCCACACAGAGCGTAAGAAGACGACCAGAGTGTTATCGGTGATCTACCTGATCGCAACAGCAGTGATCGCACTTGGATACAGCGTCTTCTATGTAGAAGTTGCACTTCCAAACGGAAGTACGGGACAGCTTCTGGATATCATGGACTATATCAGTAACAGCTTTATGATGCCGTTTATCTCACTGTTATCAGCAATCTTGATCGGTTGGATCATGAAACCGTCATGGATTGCGGAGGAAATGGAACTGAATGGCAAAAAATTCAAGCGTAAAAAGTTATATAATGTGATGATGCGTTATATTATGCCAGTCATTATGATGATTTTATTCCTGCAGTCAACAGGTGTGTTGAATCTGATTATGAAATAAGAATATATAGAAATCGTAGTTTGAAAGGAAGTCGGAGAAATCTGGCTTCTTTTTGTAATCTGAGTATCTGGAAAAGTCAATGAAAGGTGTTGGGTGTATTGATTTTACTTTTTTCTATTAACTAATAATTGCAATTGTGTATAGTTTTATGTTAAAATATATTAAATAATAGTAATTTGGTTTAATAAAGTATGCGATATTATAACAGGAGGGGCAATGGGGAAAGGTTGGTACTAGCAAATTAGGAGAGTTATAATGCTATTTTGATTAATCAGAATAAGAATCAGAAAGAACGGATGAAATTATTACGACAGTTAACGGTACAACAATTAAATACATTGGAAGCGGCAAGCATGAATAATCTGAATAAGATCGGAAACGGAGATAGATAAGAATTAACTAAAAATGAAATAAAAAGTAAAAATATATAACCAAAAGGAGAGTAGACTAACATGAATACAAAAGCAGAACATGCAGCAGAATTACACCAGAGAGGATGCAACTGCGCCCAGGCAGTAGCCTGTACATTTTGCAAAGAATTCGGAATCAGTGAAGACGATATGTTTCGTATCGCAGAAGGTTTTGGTCTGGGTATGGGCGTGATGGAGATGTGTGGTGCATTGTCTGGAATGGCAATGATCATCGGCCTTGATAACAGTCAGGGAGGCACAGAAGAAGGATCCAGAACCAAAGGGGATACATATAAGAAGATCCGAAGCAAAGTAGAAAAATTCAAAGAGAAAAATGGTTCCTGCATCTGCCGGGAGTTAAAAGGTGTGGAGACAGGAAAAGTTCTCTGCAGTTGTCCACAGTGTATCGCAGATGCCGTAGCTTTGACAGAAGAATATCTGGCAGAGCAGGGAAAATAAAGTCTGGATAAAATAAAGCTCAGGGAAAATGAAATCCGGGAAAAGTCAATGCATAATGGAGAAAAGAAATGCGATTAAAAAATATATTAATTGTTGTAAAAGATATCGAACATTCCAAACAATTCTATCATGACCTGTTCGGACTGAATACAATTCTTGACAATGACGGCAATGTGATATTAACGGAAGGCCTGGTACTTCAGGACGAAAAGATATGGAAAGAAGTTCTGAATAAGGATATTATTCCGGAAAATCATGCCAGTGAGTTATATTTCGAAGAACCGGATATCGAAGCATTTGCCAGAAAGCTTGAAAAGTTGTATCCTAATATTAGGTATGTCAACCGGCTGATGACACACAGCTGGGGGCAGAAGGTGGTCCGTTTCTATGATCCGGATGGCAATCTGATCGAAGTAGGAACACCGATGTAAAGAATTTTGGAATGATAACGGAGGATAAGAAAGATGGGAGTTCAATCAATTGATGCAGAAGATGATCAGTTCGCATATCGTTACGATACACAGTTACTGATCGAGAGAAGAGACGAAGATCTGGATGAAGATGATATCGCAGATTATATTACAGAACATTTTGAAGGTAACAGTCTGATCGCAGCAGGTGATGAAGATCTGGTGAAGATTCATTTCCATACGAATGAGCCGTGGAAGATACTGGAGTATTGCAATTCTGTTGGAGAAGTCTTTGATATCGTTGTGGAAGATATGATCCGTCAGGCGAATGGACAGCAGGGATAACAAAGAAAGCATTGAAAGAAGATTCTTCCCTGAAATTCCATCTTCAGAACGCCAAAGATCACGGAGTGACGCAGAAAGAGATCGCAGCAGTGATCACACACGTGGGATTCTATGCAGGATGGCCGAAGGCATGGGCAGTAGAAGTTCCGGGAGAAGAGATTTCCAATGAATGGTGCGAGGCAGTATCCGATGAAGAATACGGGAAATTGAAATAATCCTACCGAAGTATAAAAAATGTGATAAAATGGTTGCAGTCAGGGAACTGATTGCAGCCATTTTTTTGGTATCGCCATGTGTTCGTAAGGAGCTGCCAGTGGCAGGTCATGTAGATACAAAAGTATGCAAGAGAAGTTGCTGGCGGACGATTCTGAGGATTAACAGAGACAGAACATGAAAGGACAAGAATCATGAAGATAACATCAGTTGCAGTATTAGGTGCAGGTGCGGTAGGTTCCTATGTGATCTGGGGACTTGCGAACCGTGAAGATATAAAGCTTGGTGTGATCGCCGAAGGAGAGAGAAAGGAAAGACTGAGCCGTCAGGGCTGTGCGATCAACGGAAAGGTCTATCATCCGGAGGTGTGGACACCAGAGGAAGCAGAAAATGTGGATTTCCTGATCGTTTCGTTAAAATACGGTGCATTACCGGGAGCATTGGAAAGCATCCGAAAAATAGTTGGAAAAGATACCAGTGTAATGAGCCTGATGAATGGCGTGGACAGCGAAGAGATCATCGCAGAACAGATTGGAAAGTCACACATTCTTCCGGCTGTGATTAAAGTAGCGTCACACAGAGAAGCGGACGGATATCATTTCGATCCGGAGACAACACTTGGGATCATCTTCGGTGAATATGAAGCCCCATACGAAAGTGAAAGGGTAAAGGCGGTGAAAGAACTGTTTGCCGGTACGGGAATCCATTACCGCTCAACGGAATATGCAATAGAAGAAGTGTGGTGTAAATTTCGTCTGAATGTCTGCAATAATCTGCCACAGGCAATCCTGGGAGCAGGTGTTGGCTGTTACCGGGACAGTGAACATATGAAAGCAATTCAGAATGGTTTGAAAAAAGAACTGGAAGCAATTGCAGAAGCGAAAGGAATTGACATCAGTAAAGCGGACAGAATGTCCGGACGGGGAAGTGCGGTTCCGCCAAAGGCCCGTTATTCCACATTACAGGATCTGGATGCAGGACGTCATACGGAGATCGATATGTTTTCCGGAGCGCTGATGCGTATGGGAAAAGAACTGGGGATTCCAACACCATATAATGAATATACCTATCATATGATCAAAGCACTGGAAGAAAAGAATGACGGCAGATTTGCCTATACAGGAGAGGAAGAACCAACCTGGTCGAAATAAAAAGTTTGGGGAAGAGATATGTTAAAAAAAGAAGAAATGATTACACTTTTAAAGAATGACGTAGTTCCGGCACTTGGCTGCACGGAACCGGTATGTGTAGCACTGTGCGCAGCAAATGCAGGAAAAATGACGGAAAATAAGATCCGCTCGATAGAAGTGGAAGTAAATGCAGGAATCTATAAAAATGGAATGTCGGCAGGAATCCCAGGCTGTGATTATGTAGGACTTCCATATGCAGCAGCACTGGGAGCATATCTTAAGAATCCGGAAAAAGGGCTGGAACTTCTGGAAGATATCACACCGGAAATTCTGGAACAGATGAAAGAACTGTGCGGTATGGCTGCTGTGTCCGTGAAGATTAAAGAGCAGGAGCAGGGATTGTATGTGAAATGTAAGATCAAGACAGAAGCAGATATGATCACGTCGGTCATCAGAGGAACACATACGAATCTTGTATATCTGGAGAAAAATGGAAAGATTATATATGAAAAAAATCAGGAAAACGGACAGGCATCAGATAATGCTCTGATTGAGGCGTTGAAACAGATGACAATTGCACAGATCCGCCAGGTTGCAGATACAGCTTCAGCGGAAGAATTACATTTCCTGATGGATGGAGTGGAAATGAATGAAAGACTGGCAGCTTATTCCGAAGATAAGAAAGTCGGAGTAGGAATTGCAGATACGCTTCGGAGTGAAAAAGGTTCAGAGGTGTTGAAGAATGATCTGCTGACCAGAATTATGCTGAAAGTAAGTTCGGCAGCCGAGAGCCGTCTGGACGGCTGTCCGCTGCCGACGATGAGCAGTTCCGGTGCGGGAACAAAAGGTCTGGTAGTGATCCTGCCGGTCAGTGAAGCAGCAGACGCATTGGGAGTGTCAATGGAGAAAAAGGTGCGTGCGCTTGCAATTGCTCACCTGGTGAACCGTTATATCAATGCTTATATAGGAAAGCTGTCACCGATGTGCTCCTGTGTCATGGCATCATCAACGGCTGCATCCGTAGGAATTGCTTACCTGCTGGGAGGCAGTGACGAACAGCTTGGGTATGCGGTGCGAAATATGTCCGGGACGGTAACGGGAATGATCTGTGACGGCGGAAAGGTCGGCTGTGCAATGAAGGTTGCAACAGGATCATCGGCAGCCCTGCTTTGTGCGCTGACGGCCGTTCATGATGCGCCGCTTCGTGTGAGTGACGGTATCTGTGCAGAGACACCGGAAGACTGTATCCGTCATATGGCACAGATCGGTAATCAGGGGATGGCGCAGACGGATAAAGAAATCATTCATATTATGGAGCAGAAAAAGTGATGACAGAAAAAGTGAAACAACAGCATATGTTTTCAAATAAAATGATCGCCGGTATTCTGATACCGGTCGTTCTGGAACAGTTATTGAATTCAATTATGGGAACGGCAGATACGATGATGGTAAGTAATATTGGATCTGCAGCTATCTCGGCAGTATCGCTGGTGGACTCTATCAATATTCTTGTGATACAGGCATTTTCGGCACTGGCAGCAGGAGGAGCAATTGTCTGTTCACAGTATATCGGACAACAGAATAAAAAGATGGCGAATGAATCTGCAAGACAGGTGTTATTCATCATCACGGCCATCTCGATCGCAGTCAGTGTGTTATGTCTGGGATTTAAGAAACCGCTTTTGCGCCTGATTTTTGGTTCAGTAGAAGCTGACGTTATGAGAGCCTCAGAGACATATTTCTTTTATACAGCTATTTCATTTCCGTTCATAGCGGCATATGATTCGGCGGCATCCATTTTTCGCGCGCAGGAGAATACGAAGGGTCCAATGCTCATTTCCATGATATCGAATGCGATGAATATTGTTGGAAATGCAATTATGATCTGGATTTTCCATATGGGAGTTGCAGGTGCGGCAATTTCTACACTGGTCTCCCGTATATTCTGTGCAGTGGTAGTATTGATTCAATTAAGAAAAGACCGACAGCCAATTGTGGTAAGAGATTACCTGAAAATCCGTCCGGACTGGGCGATGATCCGGAGAATACTCGGGATTGGAATTCCGTCCGGTGTGGAAAACAGTATGTTCCAGCTTGGAAAACTGGCAATACAGTCTACCGTATCAACATTAGGTACAACTGCAATCGCAGCCCAGGCAATGACAAATATTCTGGAGAATCTGAATGGAATGGCGGCAATCGGAGTTGGCGTAGGGTTGATGACAATTGTAGGTCAGTGTATGGGAGCGGACAGAAAAGACGAGGCGGTCTATTACATAAAAAAATTAAGTGTGATCGCAGAAGTGGCAATCATTGTAAGCTGCCTGCTGGTATTTGCATTGATCAGGCCTGTGACAGTTCTTGGCGGCATGGAGCCTGCAAGTGCAAAGATGTGTTTCCATATGGTAACCTGGATTACGCTTGTGAAGCCGATTGTATGGACGCTGGCATTTGTTCCGGCATACGGACTTCGTGCGGCGGGAGACGTAAAATTTTCTATGATCACGTCGTGTCTGGTCATGTGGCTGTGCCGATTTTGTCTGTGCGTGATACTGATCCGATTTCTGGGATTTGGACCGATGGGCGTCTGGATCGGTATGTTTGCCGACTGGACAGTGCGTGCAGTAATATTTACATGGAGATTCCATAGCAGAAGATGGTTAAGGTATAAGGTGATTTAAAGATGAAGTATGTATTAAAGAAGGCAGATCAGACAGCGGTAGAAGAAATATTCAGTCTGTATCTGAAGCGGATTCAGTGGATGAACGAAAAAAGGAATCGATCAGTGGAACAACAATGGTTATCTGCACAATTTTGTAACCGACCTGACTGAAAAGGGGGCTGGAAGAGAAATCATAAAAGCTGTCGAAGCACTGGCAGTAAATGATCACAAAGAAAGAGTGCGCTTGGACTGTTCCATCGACAATCCATTTCTTAATCAGTATTATGAATCAATGGGGTATGAGATGGCAGGAACCTGCAAAGATGGGGGGATGAAGGCAATAGGCGTGAAAATATATGGCATTACTATAGAGAAAAATAAATCATAATAAAGAAAATCAAAGGAGAAAAAAATGAACGAATTATATGAATTGATTGAAAAGAAAATAAAGGAATCGGGATATCCACGTCAGATTTCCGGAGCAGATGTATATGATGATATCTGTGATCAGATTGACGGAAAAGAAAATGGGACATATCTGCTGCTTTCGAAATTTGAGGATGATGTGATATTTGAATATCATATTACTATTAATGACGAGGATTTTAATCTGGGAGTTCTGACAATGAAAACACCGGAAGGAACATTCGAAGTAGATTTTGATAAGTAGGAAAAATATCAAAAACAAAAGATAAGTTGGAACATTATTAAAAATTTAGGGTAATACAATGGAAAAATCTTTAGAACCTTCAATTATTACGGTGCTTGGAACAGTGGTATTCCGTGTAATCTGGCTTTTGACTGTCTTTAAGATGGTTCCGACATATGAGATGCTGATGAATGTGTATGTTGCATCGTGGATCTTTACCGGAGGGTTGTTGTTACTCATCTATCTGAAACACATGAGGAAGCTGGAGAAGAAAGCGATAAAGTAGTTGTAGAATTTTAATTTGTTATTATTATGGCGGCTATCACCAGTCGGTGATAGCCGCCATAATGCATAAAACAAAAAAATCAGACTCTGTCGTGATTGATCTCGCGATAGAATAACCGTGCAATCTCATCCTGTTTATCCGTCTGACCAAGAATCCACATCAGTTTCGCAACAATGGATTCTGTCGTCATATCATCGGACTTAAGGATTCCTTTATGATTATTGAATTTTTTCCCAACCTGATATACACCAAGATCACAGCCTTCTTCCGGCACCTGTGTGGTGACGGCGATCGTCTTGCCGGAATCAACCCAGGAGAAGATTGCCTTTTCAAAGGAATCATCATATTCCGGGATACCGCCGATACCAAAGGTTTCCAGGATGATAGCATCATAGTGACCACTCAGCAGATCAAAAATCTCAGCTTTGACTTCCGGTGTCAGCTTCAGCACAAAGACACGGTCATTAAGACTTGCGTAAGATTTCAGATCTTGCGGAGCAGGACGTTTTTCCGTATAGTAACGGATGATGCGGCTGTCACGGATGATGGCAAGTTCCGGGAAGTTCATACTGTCAAAGGCATCAAAACTTCTGGTGCGCTGCTTGCGTCCACGTGTTCCGGCGACAACTTTTCCGTTAAATACAATGCAGACATTGCAGGAAAGATCGTCGGCAGCATACAGAATGCTCTGGAACAGATTGATCTTCGCATCGGTATAAGGATTGGCCATCGGTTTCTGGGAACCGGTGAGTACAATCGGCTTTACACTGTCCTGAATGAGATAAGACAGGGCAGCGGCGGTGTATGCCATGGTGTCTGTTCCATGCAGGATGACAAAGCCGTCGTAATGATTATAATTTTCCATGATCGCATCGCGGATCATCAGCCACTGGCGCGGGCGCATGTTCGTGCTGTCGATATTCATAAGCTGAAGTATTTCCAGATGACAGATATCTTTGATACCAGGTACGCTGGCTGCCAGTTCTTCGCCTGTTACAGCCGGTGTCAGTCCAAGATCCCCTTCTTTGGATGCAATCGTACCACCGGTTGCTATCATTAGTATGTTTTTCATGATCAGTTACCTCTCAATAATTCATTGTTTTAAACTCTTCTATAAGATTAGTCGTGATTAAGAGGCATGTCAAGGAAAAAAGAAATTTAAACAATGGATTTTAGAGGATTTTATCCGGTGATACCAGATGTATCTTCAGGGGCTTCGTTGTTGTCTTTTATATCGGAAGCCGGAGGAACAGGAGGAAGAAACGGGTACAATTCTTCATAAGAATCAAGTTCTGCTTCGGAAAGAGGGGCAGATGGAATAAGGCCGGTACAATCCTGGGACGAGGCGGCACCGGAAAGATAGTCATAAGAATCAATCAGTTCCTGATTGGTCAGAGGTCTTAAGCGGGTAGATTGTTTTACATCTTTCATAATAAAAACTCCTTACATTCATTAGAAATACGAATAAATAATTGATATTTAGTAAAAAATGATGAAAATATGCTTTCCAGAATAGAATAGGTGGAAAAAAAGAAAATTATACTGTATAATATTTCCTGTTGCAAAATTGTAGAGTGTTAAAGCTAGAAAGAATGAAAGCAACAATCAGATACAGATTAGAAAATAAAGAAGCATGAATAAAAGAACTAAAAAATAAAAGGAAAGGAGTTAAAAGATGAGAGTTGAGATTGACACTCATACACATACGCTGGCAAGCGGACATGCATATAATACAATGAATGAAATGGCAAAAGCAGCGGCAGATAAGGGATTAAAAGGCCTTGCGATTACGGAACATGCACCGGAGATGCCAGGGACCTGTCATTTATACTATTTTCAGAATTTAAAGATTGTTCCGAGAAAGAGATTTGGAATTGAACTTTTATTAGGAACCGAACTGAATATTATGAATGCGGAGGGTAAAGTGGATCTTTCTGAAGATGTACTTAAGACACTTGATATCGCAATTGCAAGTATTCATATTCCATGTTTCAGAGATGAAAGAACTGTAGAGAATGTGACTGCCGCATATGAGAATGTTATGGAAAATCCATATGTTGACATCATTGGACATCCGGATGACGGAAGATTTCCTGTAGATATGAAACGTCTGGTAAGTAAAGCAAAAAAGACAGGAACGTTACTGGAAGTAAATAATTCGTCACTGCGTCCGGATGGCTTTAGAGAGAATACGAAAGAGAATTGTCTGAGAATGGTAAAGGAGTGTAAAGAACAGGGAGTAATGATCGTACTCGGAAGTGATTCTCATGTGGATGCAGATATTGCAGAATATCCATACGCGGAAGAAATCTTGAAGAAAGCAAATTTTCCGGAGGAACTGATTGCCAATCTTTCACTGGAAAAATTGAAAGCTTGTATAAAATATGGCAAAAAGCTATAGATTTTATGAATTTAGTGTGTTAAAATGTAACAGTAATGAATCTGCTACAAAAGGAGATAATGCTATGAGTAAGAAAATCAGAACAGAGGCAGTTGACTATCTGTTTCAGGGAATTTTAAGCCTCGAAGATAAAGAGGAGTGTTATACATTTTTTGAAGATATCTGTACGATTAATGAATTACTTTCATTATCACAGCGATTTGAAGTTGCAAAGATGTTAAGAGAACACAAAACCTATCTTGAGATTGCAGAGAAGACAGGTGCTTCTACAGCAACGATCAGTCGTGTGAATCGTTCCTTGAATTATGGAAATGACGGATATGATATGGTCTTTGAAAGAATTGGACTTGGGGAAGCCAAAGAAGAAAAAGCAGAATAAGACGTGAAAAAAAGAAATAGGACCTTGTGCCCTATTTCTTTTTTTTCGTGTCTTTATTTGAATTTTTCTTTTCGGAATGAAGCAGATCGGGGAAATTATCCAATAATTTTTCGACAATCTGTTTTTTTACGTAAATATCAAAACTCAGATTACAGATGAATGCAAATAACTGAAGAGAATCTCTGTCATCTTCCGGGACCTCGACAAAGCATTTTTTTGAAGTATTATAGGAACGGATGATTTCTTTTTCGAATTCCGGAATCCGTGATTTTTCCAGTTCACATACTTCTTTATAAATAGAAGTGATATCAAAATCTTTGTCGGTATCGAAGTATTTATCTGTAATAGGTGTTAACATGGTTTCAATATCTTTAATAGAAAGAAAATTCTTAAAATAATAGATAAAGATCATTACCAGTAAATGTTCTTTGGAATACTTTTTCTTCACCGGTGGTGGAAGAAGATTATTCTTGGCGTAATTATTGATCATTGTCTTGGTAAGAATCTTATCATCTTCGTGGCGTTTACTGGATGCCAGTTCTTTTTCCATAAAGGTAGTAACCTGATCCATGTACAAATCTATATTCGGAATGTCATCCGGCCTCACGTAATCAATTCGTGAGATGCTTGATAAAATGCTGTTCAGCATATCTTTTGTGTCTATTGTCATTCTTATCACCTCAATGTAATTATTATATAGTTTTGAAAACTAGATAGCAAGCATTTTTTTGAATACAGAAAGGGAAAAATGTTGAAAAAATTTTCTGAAATTTGTGGAAAGTGTTGACATTCTTAAGTATGATGATAAAATATGTTTGAAAGCAAACAATTTGATAACGAACAATTCGAAAGCAAACATTTTTTGACAAATAGAGAAAGGATGGTAATGTGAAAGAAGAAGACAGAAAGATTGGCCCGGAAATTCATTGTACGGATCTGAAACTGTCAAGAAATCTGTCAGCACATGTCAGAAAATCCGGAGTGGATGAAGTGACGATGATGCATGGCTGGATCATACGGTATCTGTATGAGAACCGGGAGCAGGATATTTTTCAGAAGGATATTGAACAAAGATTTGCAGTAGGGAGATCTACGGTTACGAATCTGATCCAATTAATGGAAAAGAAGGGATTCGTAAAAAGAGAATCGGTAAAACAGGATGCCAGGTTAAAAAAAGTAATCCTGACAGAAAAAGGGATTGCAAGCCAGGAATCTTTTGAAGATATTGTGGAGCATATCGAAGAAGAGCTTTCCGAAGGAATATCAGAAGAAGAACTTCATATTTTTTATAAGGTATTAGACCGGATCAATCAGAATGTGAAGAAATATGAAGTCAGGTAATCCGGAAAATCGGAGTTATAAATGTAACTATAAAACAATAAATGAAACAGAAAGGGCGTAAATGGAATGATTAAGACATTAGCAAAACAGATCAAAGAATTCAAAGCAGCATCCATTGCAACTCCGCTCTTTATGATCCTTGAGGTATTGATGGAGATGATCATCCCGTTTCTGATGGCATCGATCATCGATAAAGGTGTCAATGCCAGGGACATCCAGCATATTTACAAGGTCGGCGGGATCATGGTCGTTGCAGCGGCCATCGGATTATTCGCCGGAATGATGGGCGGAAGATACGGTGCAAAAGCATCGGCAGGATTTGCAAGAAACTTACGAGAGGCGATGTTTAACAATATTCAGACATTTTCATTTGCGAATATTGATAAATTCAGCACGGCGGGACTTGTAACCAGAATGACAACAGATGTAACCAATATACAGAATGCATACCAGATGATTCTGCGTATGTTCACCAGAGCACCGGCAAGTATGATCTGTGCGATGGTCATGGCATTTACGATCAATGCAAGACTTGCATGCATCTATCTTGTAGCGGTTATTATTCTTGGAATATTGTTATTCCTGATCATGAGCCATGCGACAAAATATTTCCAGCAGGCATTTCCAAAGTACGATGACCTGAATGAGTCTGTACAGGAAAATGTATCTGCGATCCGTGTCGTAAAGGCATATGTAAGAGAGGAACAGGAGACATCCAAGTTAAGAAGAGCAAGTGAGAATATCTATAACATTTTTGTAAAAGCAGAGACAAACCTGGTATTCAATGCCCCGATGATGCAGACAGCGGTATACACGTGTATCCTGTTAGTGAGCTGGTTCGGAGCAAAGATGATCGCAAGTAATTCCCTGACGACAGGAGAACTGATGAGTCTTCTTACATATTGTATGAATATCCTGATGAGCCTGATGATGCTTTCCATGGTATTCATTATGATCACAATGAGTATGGCAAGTGCGAAACGTATCTCCGAAGTGTTAAATGAGACGAGTGATCTTAAGAATCCGGAACATCCGTTCATGAAAGTGGAAGACGGAAGTATTGAATTCCGTCATGTGGACTTTGCGTATAAAAAGGACAGTGACGAACCGGTACTGGAAGATATTGATCTGAAGATCCGTTCCGGTGAGACAATCGGAATCATCGGAGGAACAGGAAGTGCCAAGACGAGTCTGGTTAACCTGATCAGCCGTCTTTACGATGTGACGAAAGGCGAAGTACTGGTTGGTGGCAAAAATGTCAAAGACTATGATATAGAAGTGCTTCGTAATCAGGTATCAGTAGTCTTACAGAATAACGTGCTGTTCTCTGGAACAATCCTTGATAATCTCCGTTGGGGAGACAAGGAGGCAACTCTGGAAGAATGCAGACACGCGTGTGAACTTGCATGTGCGGATGAGTTCATCGACCGTTTCCCGAAAGGATATGAGACCTATATCGAGCAGGGCGGAAGCAACGTATCCGGAGGTCAGAAGCAGAGACTTTGTATCGCAAGAGCATTACTTAAGAAGCCCAAAGTACTGATCCTGGATGACAGTACCAGTGCGGTAGATACCGCAACGGATGCGAAGATCCGGAGAGCATTCCGTGAAGAGATTCCGGATACGACGAAACTGATCATTGCACAGAGAATCTCCAGTGTACAGGATGCGGACCGTATCATCGTTATGGAAGACGGTAAGGTCAATGGATTCGGTACACATGAAGAATTACTGGAACAGAATGATATCTACCGTGAAGTTTATGAATCACAGACCAGCGGTGGCGGCGATTTTGACGAGAAGGAGGGTGAATAAGATGCCGGGACCGGGAAGACAGCCTAGAGGAATGAAATCACAGGTAAAAAATCCAGGTGAATTATTCCTCCGCCTTATGAAATATGTATTGAAAGACTATAAATTCCACTGCATCAGTGTCGTAGTACTGATCGTTGTCAGCGTACTTTGTAATGTGCAGGGAACGATGTTCATGAAGAACCTGATCGACGAATATATTACACCATTTTTATTATCGGATAATCCGAACTTTACACCGCTTGCACATGCGATCGCCAAAGTGGCAGCATTTTATGCGCTGGGTGTACTTGCAACGTTCGGTTATAACCGTCTGATGGTAAATGTGACACAGGGAACACTCCGTAACTTAAGAAATGATCTGTTTTCACATATGGAAAAGCTGCCGATCAAATACTTTGATACCCATGCACATGGTGACATCATGTCGGTATATACGAATGATATCGATACATTGAGACAGATGATCAGCCAGAGTATGCCACAGCTCTTAAACAGTGGGATTACGATCGTCAGTGTATTTATCAGTATGTTGATCTTAAGCATCCCGCTTACTATCGTAACGATGATCATGGTCGGAATCATGGTATTCTGTTCGAAGAAATCTGCAGGACAGAGCGGGGCATATTTTGCAAAACAGCAGAAAGACCTGGGAACTGTGAACGGTTACATCGAAGAGATGATGAACGGGCAGAAGGTCGTAAAGGTGTTCTGTCATGAAGAAGAGAATATGCAGAACTTCAAGAAACTGAATGATGAGTTATATATCAGCGCAGACAGAGCGAATACATTTGCCAACTTCTTAGGACCGATCAATGCACAGATTGGAAATATCAGTTATGTAATCTGTGCGATCGTCGGAGGTGTGCTGGCACTTGGAAAAGTCGGAGGATTTACGCTTGGAGGGCTGGCGAGTTTCCTGACATTTAATAAGAGCTTCAGTATGCCGATCAATCAGATCAGTATGCAGATGAATGCAATCGTTATGGCAATGGCCGGGGCTGATCGTATCTTCCGTCTGATGGATGAAAAAGAAGAGCTGGATGAAGGCTATGTAACACTGGTCAATGCGAAAGAAGAAGACGGAAAACTCACAGAGTGTGAAGAAAGAACCGAGCGCTGGGCATGGAAACATACACATCAGAATGATGGCAGTGTGGATTATGTGGAAGTCAAAGGTGAAGTTGTATTCAATGGCGTGGATTTCGGCTATAATGATGAGAAAATTGTATTGCATGATATCAAATTGTATGCGAAACCGGGACAGAAGATTGCTTTCGTCGGCTCGACCGGTGCAGGTAAGACGACGATTACCAATCTGATCAACCGTTTCTACGATATTCAGGACGGTAAGATCCGCTATGATGGAATTAATATTAATAAGATCAAGAAAGCAGATCTCAGACGTTCACTTGGAATCGTTCTGCAGGATACACATTTATTCACCGGAACGGTGCGTGACAATATCCGCTTTGGCAAACTGGATGCGACCGATGAAGAGATCGTGGCAGCAGCAAAGCTTGCCAATGCCGACAGCTTTATCCGCCGGCTTCCGGATGGTTATGATACGATGCTGACCGGAGACGGAGCGAACTTAAGCCAGGGACAGCGCCAGCTTCTTGCCATTGCGAGAGCAGCCATCGCCGATCCGCCGGTACTGATCCTCGATGAAGCGACCAGTTCCATCGACACCAGAACAGAACGGATCGTACAGGATGGTATGGATAAGCTGATGCACGGAAGAACAACATTTGTCATTGCCCACCGATTATCAACGGTCCGCAATTCCGACTGCATTATGGTACTGGAGCAGGGAAGAATCATCGAGCGAGGTACACATGATGAGCTGATCGAAGAGAAAGGCAGATATTATCAACTGTATACGGGAAATGCGATCAGCGTATAAGAACATAAAAAATAAAGAAAAATAAAAGAGCTTCCTTTGGGAAAATAAGAAAAATCTTATGATCCGGAAGGAAGCTTTTTATCGCCATGCGTTCATAAAGAGCTGCCAGGGGCAGGTTTTCTGTAGTGTCATGCATTCGTAAGGATTTAAAATGTGCCTTGCAGAACACACCTAAAATCACTATAATGGAAACAGACATTCGAAAAGAGGTAGAATGCATATGAGATCAATCATGTTATGTTATAATCTGAAAGGCACGAAAAAAGGCAGAAAGATCGGAATGTTGGGAAGCTTTCTCGGATTTCGTGTAAAATATGTAGAAAAAGAAGAGTATTCTAAAACAATCGGAGTACTGACCGGACTGAAAGAAGAAGTGGCGGAAGAAGCATCTGTGGAAGAAACTTCCGGGACAGACAATGCAAAAAATGAAGAAATGACAGATTTTGAAGAAGAGATGATTGTCATGCTGCTGGCAGACAATCAGACACTGGATAAGTTATTATTCCAGATGAGAAAAGAAAAAGTACAGATTCCGCTAAAGGCAATCGTTACTGCAAAGAACCAGAACTGGACATCAACGGCTCTTTATAAAGAAGTAAAAAGAGAACATGAATCCATGACGAAAGCAGAACAGGCCGGAAAGAAAAAAGAAGAATAGAAAACCGGAAAGAAAGGAAACTATAAGATTGAGTATATACGATACATTAAATGAACAACAAAGAGAAGCAGTATTCCATACCGAAGGACCACTTCTGATCCTTGCTGGTGCGGGATCCGGGAAGACCAGAGTGCTGACGCACAGGATTGCTTATCTGATCGAAGAGCAGCAGGTGAATCCATGGAATATCCTGGCGATCACATTTACGAATAAGGCAGCAGGAGAGATGAGGGAACGTGTCGATAAATTAGTCGGCTACGGTTCCGAAAGCATCTGGGTAAGTACCTTCCATTCCATGTGTGTGCGTATCTTAAGACGCCATATTGATCTGCTTGGATACGATACCAACTTCACGATTTACGACAGTGATGATCAGAAGACACTGATGCGTGAAGTCTGCAAGCTTCTGCAGGTTGATACGAAGATGTTCCGGGAAAGAGCACTGCTGTCAGAGATTTCCAAAGCAAAGGATGAACTGGTGACACCGCAGGAATACAGAATGCGTGCAGAAGGGGATTACAGCCGGAAAAAAATTGCAGAAGTATATGAAGAATATGAAAAACAGCTCCGTTCAAATAATGCGTTAGATTTTGACGATCTGTTGTTTAAGACGGTGCAGCTTTTCCAGACGCAGAAAGATGTACTGGAATATTATCAAGAGCGTTTCCGTTATATCATGGTAGACGAGTATCAGGATACGAATACAGTACAGTTCGAACTGATCCATCTGCTGGCATCCAAGTACCGTAACTTGTGCGTGGTTGGCGACGATGACCAGTCCATTTATAAATTCCGCGGTGCGAACATTAAGAACATCCTGGATTTTGAACATGTATTTGATGATACCAAGGTGATCAAACTGGAACAGAATTACCGTTCTACCGGCAATATCCTGAATGCTGCCAATGCCGTGATCCGGAACAATCATGGAAGAAAAGAAAAAACTCTCTGGACAGAGAACGAAGATGGAAATATGATCCAGTTCCGCCAGTTCGATTCTGCTTATGAAGAAGCAGAATATGTAGTCGGGGACATCAGACGTCATGTCAATAAAGAACTCTGCAGTTACAAAGATAATGCAGTACTTTATCGTACCAATGCACAGTCCCGTATGTTCGAGGAACGTTTCGTCCGTGACAGTATTCCATATAAAGTCATCGGCGGCGTGAACTTCTATGCGAGACGTGAGATCAAAGATCTTCTTGCGTATCTTAAGACGATTGATAACGGAAGAGACGATCTGGCTGTCAGACGAATTGTAAATGTTCCAAAACGCGGTATCGGACTTACCAGTATCAACCGTGTGCAGGAATATGCATCATCCAGAGAATGCAGTTTCTATGACGCACTCCGGGCTGTAGATCTGATCCCGAACATCGGAAGAGGACAGGCAAAACTGGAATCATTTGTTGCGATGATTGAGCATTTCAAAAATGATGTACAGGATATGAGTGTATCCGAACTGATGGAAGAAGTCATCAAAGAAACTGGCTATATCGATGCGCTGATCCATGAATGTGAAAGTGAAGAAGCAACATCAAGAATCGAAAACATAGACGAGCTCCGTAACAAGATTGCAGCTTACGAAGAAAACTGTGAGACACAGAATGAGGCATCGACACTCAGCGGTTTCCTTGAAGATGTAGCGTTGGTGGCAGATATCGACAGTTTGGACGAAAGTACGGATTATGTAGTACTGATGACACTGCACAGTGCGAAAGGTCTGGAATTCCCACATGTATATCTGGCAGGAATGGAAGATGGTCTGTTCCCAAGCTACATGACGATCACAGCCGACGATCCGGCAGAACTGGAAGAAGAAAGACGTCTCTGCTATGTGGGAATCACAAGAGCTGAGAAAGATCTGACTCTGACCTGCGCAAGAAAACGTATGGTGCATGGCGAGACGCAGTATAAGAAAATGTCCCGTTTCTTAAAAGAGATTCCGTTAGAACTTCTGGAAACAGGACCGTCCACAAAGAAAGAGAAGAAAGAAGAAAGCGAACCGGTAAGAGTGAAGACTTCTTTCATGCAGGCAAAAGAAGCTTTCAAGACCAAAGCATTTACCGCACCGAAGCCGGTACAGCAGTTCGGTACACCGAAGGGCGGAAAGCTTCCTTACGGAGTCGGGGACCGTGTGAAACATATCAAATTCGGAGAAGGAACCGTGACTGCGATCACGGAAGGCGGAAGAGATTATGAAGTCACCGTTGATTTTGACGGACCGGGAACGAAAAAGATGTTTGCAGCATTTGCCAGACTTCAGAAAGTGTAGAAATCAGATAAAATATTACATACAATTAGAAAAATGTGTATAGATTTCAGAATAAAAATCTAAAAAAAATAAGTAGTAATACATCATGTAAAGTGATATAATAAACGCAGAATTGATTTGCCAAAAGAGCAGAGGAAAGGACGTGGAAGCATGAGTAAAGTAGAAGATATTATTGCAGCATCCAAGCTTAGCGAACTGATGAATAAAAAAGAAGAGGACAAACACGGCAAGACCGTACTCTGGATCCTGGCATTAGTTGGAGCTGTAGCTGCAGTTGCAGGAATCGCTTATGCAGTATATTGTTTCTTCACCCCGGATTATCTGGAAGATTTCGAAGACGATTTCGATGATGATGATTTCGACGATGACTTTTTCGATGATGACGATCAGGTATAAGAACCGGGCGAATGAATAAGTGAAGAAAGAAGCAGGTTAGAAACCGATCTGATATAAGAAAGGCGACTGGCCTGCTTTTCTCTTGCGGTCTCGAGTGCAATCCAATACAATCCGAAGATATAAATCTATGAACATATAAAATAAAAGGCAAGGTTATATAGATAAGATATATGAATAAGTAACGGGAGGGAAAGAATGGAAGAACAGTGTTATGCACTGCTGATCGATGCGGATAATGTATCAGCAAAATACATCAAACCAATATTGACAGAGTTGTCAAAATACGGGATTATTACATACAAAAGAATATATGGAGACTGGACCAGCACGCAGCATTCGAGCTGGAAGGATGAACTTTTAACGAATTCAATCACGCCGATTCAGCAGTTTAGCTATACACAGGGGAAGAACTCAACTGATTCGGCTATGATCATTGACGCAATGGATATTTTGTATACCAATGATGTCGACGGTTTCTGTATCGTATCCAGTGACAGCGATTTTACAAGGCTAGTAAGCAGATTAAGAGAAAGTGGAAAGATGGTCATCGGTATGGGAGAGAATAAGACGCCGGAGCCATTTCGAAAAGCGTGTGATAAATTTACAATCTTAGAAAATCTGATGAGTGAACAGAATCCTGGAACCACAAAGAATGAGACATCACATGACAAACGTAGCAAGGAGAAGATTGAAGATGCGATCATCAAGATGATCATTGAAAACCAGGATATTAACAAGCCGACTGGACTGGGCGAAGTCGGAAGCCGATTGGTAAGTCTGTATCCGGATTTTGATGTACGTAGTTACGGATATAATATGTTGTCCAAATTCCTGGAAGAATTTACAAGGATACAGATGGTAAAGCATGGCAACATTGTGTCTGTTACTTTAAGAGAAGATCAGGATCTGAAGGAAAATATCGACAGCTATGTTGTGCAGATCGTAAAAAAAGCCGGAAAAGCAGGAGTAGAACTCAGTACACTTGGTAATAAAATGTATGAGAAATACAAAGATTTTAAAATTCGCGATTATGGATATTCCCAGTTTAACCAGTATGTGAAGAGTCTGAAACATGTACGGGTAGAGCAGGAAGGAACGATACTGAAGGCCGTGTATAAAGGATAATATGGAAGCTTTTATAGAATACCGGAACAGTAGATGATTTGAAATAAGAGAATAGAAAAAAGAGTTACAGCAGAAAGGATATATATGAAAAAAGGACAGGTATACGAAGGAATTATAGAATCCGTGGAATTTCCAAATAAAGGGCGCATATACGTGCCGGAAGAAGACAGATGGGTAGTCGTAAAGAACGGCGTGCCGGGACAGAAAGTAAGATTTTCTGTGAATAAGATCCGGAAAGGAAAGGCAGAGGGACGCCTTTTAGAAGTGGTGGAACCGTCAGCAAGCGAGATCCCGTCAGCCTGTCCACATTTCGGTCAGTGCGGAGGGTGTACGTACCAGAATCTTCCATATGAGGAGCAGCTTGCGATGAAAAATGAGCAGGTGAAAAAGATGATGGATGAAGCGGTAAATGGTGAATATATCTGGGAAGGCATCAAACCAAGTCCGGTCAGATCCGAATACCGTAACAAGATGGAATTCTCATTCGGAGATGAATACAAAGACGGACCGCTGGCACTTGGTATGCACAAAAGAGGAAGTTTTCATGATATTGTTAATGTAACGGATTGTCAGATCGTAGATGAAGATTACAGGAAAATTCTTGCATGTACACTGGAATGTGCCAGAGAATCAGGCCTTCCATATTATCATCGCATGCGTCATGTAGGATATTTCCGTCATCTGTTAGTAAGAAAAGCAGTGAAGACAGGTGAAATTCTGGTAGATCTGGTCACAGCATCTGACACAGCAGAACTGGGGATTGATCCGACAGAAGCAGTTTCTAAAATCCAGGCATTTAAGACAGTATGGCTGGAGAAAATGACATCACTTAAATTTGATGGAACATTGGTTGGAATCCTGCATACAAAGAATGACAGCCTTGCAGATGTCGTAAAAGACGAGGGAACAGAAGTGCTGTTCGGACAGGATTATTTTTACGAGGAATTACTTGGATTAAAATTCAAGATCACACCATTTTCTTTCTTCCAGACCAATTCGCTGGGAGCAGAAGTCTTGTATGAGACAGCCAGAGAATACATCGGAGATACGAACGAAAAAGTTGTCTTTGATTTGTACAGTGGAACCGGAACGATCGCACAGATCCTGGCACCGGTTGCAAAAAAGGTCGTTGGCGTGGAGATCGTAGAAGAAGCAGTAGAAGCTGCAAAAGAAAATGCAGAATTAAACAATCTGGACAACTGTACATTCTGGGCTGGTGATGTATTGAAAGTCATCGATGAACTGGGCGAAGTTCCGGATCTGATCATGCTGGATCCACCGAGAGATGGCGTGAATCCGAAGGCGCTTATGAAGATCCTGAATTTCGGAGTGGAACGTCTGGTGTATATCGCATGCAAACCGACCAGTCTGGCACGGGATCTGGAGATGATACAGGGACGTGGATATAAAGTGGAGAAGATCAGCGGGGTGGATTTGTTCCCGGGAACTTATCATGTGGAGACGGTCTGTCTCCTCTCTAAGAAATGCCTAGTTTAAGCGGGGTTGAGGGGTATATCTGCTAGAACATATTATGAAAATAAGCCTATAAAATATGTGCATGAAATGAAAAATAGAATACGAGTGTAGTGAAAGTCAACCTTTTGGCGTAGTTCGTATAGAGTACGCTGAAAGGTTATTTTTATGGGATTTTGTACGCGGAGAAGTAATAGACTGTACGCCGAAAGTTATGTAGGTTTAGATTGATTTTCGGCGTCTTGGCGCTTATAATAGAAATTAGGATAAAATGTCGCATTTTATAACTTTATTGAGGTAAGAAAATATGGAGTTTATGACTATTAAAGAAGCAGCAGAAAAGTGGAACCTATCAGTTAGAAGAGTGCAGACAATCTGCAATGAAGGAATGATAGAAGGGGCTATGAAGTTTGGTAATACTTGGGCCATTCCAAAGAATGCTGTAAAACCAGCGGATAAAAGAATTAAGTCCGGGAAGTATATCAAGTCCTGATTTTGGGACAACAGATATGGGAGAATGGATTAGAAAGGAAGAGTATGCCTATGTTACCGGAAGAAAAAGCTCGTGTAAAAATTGATAAGCAATTAAGAAATGCCGGCTGGGATATAGTGGCTCGAAATGAATATCTGCCTAATAGTATTGATGGAACTGCTATAAGAATTCAATTTAAGATAAGTGGCTTAAGTAAAATTAAAGATATATTAACAGAAATAAACGAAGAAGGAAAGCATGATAGAAATGATGGGTTCAAAACTGCATCAAAAGCATCTCAGTTTGATTTTTTAGATTAAGGCGACTTACTTATAGCTTAAAAAGTTTTTCTTGTTCAGGGCGGAAAAATATTTTTATTAATGGAGATAAATTATGCCTAAATACACAGATGAAGATATTAGAAATATGAGTAAAATAACATGTAAGATAGCGGCAGATTACCTAGGCATATCCCCTATGGCGGTTAGTATCGGCATGAGAAATGATCTTTTACCGATCGGTTTTGCAATTCACAATGAAGAAAGAGATAGAACATATTCTGAGAGTTGGTCCTATCACATAATTGGTGAGAGATTGATTGCATATAAATATGGGAAAACATCAGAAGTACAAGTTCAAAATATAGAAAAGAGTCTAAATACTATAATAGAACAGTTTGAAGAAATGAAAAAAGATTTGGTTTTTCTATTAAGCGAAAACGAGGATCAGCAGAATTAGAGCTTTATGAATATGCGTTTTCGCTGGGAAAATACAAAGATGTTGACAAAAAATATGCAGGAAAGGAGCTGCCAGGATGGAGAATGAAAAAGGAATAGTTAAATTGACTCGTAAGCAGCTCTATGATGAAATATGGGCTCTTTCAGTTGCAGGGGTAGCCAGAAAATATAACTTGAATTATGGTAAACTGATAGCAACTTGTAAAGTAGAAAATATATCTTTTCCTTCTTCTGGTTATTGGACTAAGAAGAATATGGGAAAAGATGTATCGAATGAGATTGTAGAATTTTCTGGATTGGAAGATACAGAAATTTCATTGATAACGAAAAGCAGATATAGAAGACCGTACGGAAGAGGCCGACAAAGTTGCCGTTAGAATAGCAAAAATTTTGTCGGAGAAAGCATTTAGTTTTACTCCGAATGAGTATATCTCTATTCATAAAAAGTTATTTACAGGGATTTATGGACATGCCGGAAAACTTAGAGATTATAATATCACAAAAAAAGAGTGGGTGCTGAATGGAGCAACGATTCTTTATGGAAGTGCATCAGAACTTCGTGCAACCCTGGACTATGATTTTGCAGAGGAAAAGAAGTTTAGTTATAAAAACTTGAGCATGGAAGAAATTATTCACCACCTGGCGTTTTTTGTATCAAGATTATGGCAGATACATGTATTCGGAGAAGGAAATACACGAACTACGGCAGTATTTTTTATTAAGTATCTTAGAACACTTGGATTTGATGCAACTAACGATATTTTTGCGGAGAATGCATGGTATTTTAGAAATGCACTTGTTAGGGCCAATTATAACGATTTGAAAAATGGTGTTCATGAAACAACCGAGTATTTGGAATTGTTTTTAAGAAATTTATTGTTGGATGAGAAGAATGAACTTCATAATCGTACGATGCACATTAGTGGAAGGTTTGCAGAAGTGGACATTGAAAGAGTAAAAGTGGACATTGAGAGTGGAGAAGTGGACATTGAAAGCACAAAAGTGGACATTCGAAATAAATTACTTTCTTTCTCAGATACGATTTCAGAAAAAACAATAAATCATACAGTAGAAATATTTTCAAAATGTGGAAAAGAAAATTGTTTCGGAAGAACGATAGTTGAAGAAATTACTGGATTAAAGCCATCAGGAGCTTCCAAGTTAATAAAACTGTTGGTTGATAGTGAGGTAATCGTACCTGTAACAGGACATGGAAAAGGAAAATATCGGTTTCAATAAAAGTGAACATTGAAAGGGTGTTAATGCCATTCGCAAAAATGTCCAAAACAAATCGGCGTACTGATATATTACCAAATTTGGTAGCAGTATTTAGAATAATTTTGTATTATAAAAGTGTTACAAAATATCGGCGTACTCGCCACACGTTTACAAAGTTAAACGGTCTGTACGCCATGTCTTAACCTTATGATTGCAGATATTAGCAACCTGTCAAAGGGTGTAAAAACTCAGTAACTATGCGGGTTCGCGTACTGTTAAAGCAGTGAAAAACGACACCGCACGTCGAGACGGTAGTTTTGATGTCAAAGGTGAACCCTAACAAGTAAATATAGTGTAGAAAACAAAGGACTTTCTCAAAGACTATCGTTAAAAGGTATATGAAGTCTTGTGGAAAGTCCTTTTTTGGTGCTTGAAAATAGTTAAGTGAGAACTAGTTTACTTGAGAGGGTTGACACTAAGGAATGGTTAGAAAATACATCGAACAGATAAAGATACATGAAGATAAATTCACGATTTGTTTTAAGGCAAAATTGGAGATTGATATTGAACGATAAGGAAGACTTACATTTGGCAGGGTGAATCCCTGTCTTTTTGTTATATATATGAATTGATTTTATTCGTAGTTTGGAATATACTGTTGCTAGTGAGTGCAACTGTAAAGTTATTTACGGAGAGATTATGATGGAATATTTATCAATAAAGCAAACATCAGAAAAATGGGGTATTACAGTTAGAAGAATACAGGTTCTCTGTGCAGAGGGACGTATACCCGGTGCCACAAAGATTGGATCATATTGGGCTATTCCGGCAGATGCAGAAAAACCAAATGATCAAAGGATTAAGAGTGGGAAATATATAAAGAGCGTGGAAAACGGTAGGTAGAAAAACATACAAGAAAGGAAGCACTTAAAATATGGAATATACAATAGAAGAAAAAGGTATATTAGATTTAATGGGAAGAACAGATTTTAGGAATCTTTCTAAAGGTGATGTTATCAGTTATGCATCAAAATTGGCAGAACTGCGTCCTGAAGTTGCAAGGGATGTTTTGGCACAGTATCCACAGTTTGTGGATCTTATGAAACAATTACAATTCTGGACAGCATTCGTTAACTACTGTACAGAGGAAGGCAGTGGATTTTGATTTAAGAACGTGTGATACGGCATATTATTTTGTTCTAGAATTTATGAATATGACTCCAGACGAATACTTAACAGAATTAGTCATTGAATGTGAAAATGATTTTGAAAAGTTCTGGAAAAGAAATATAGGAAGAATTACTGAAGTAAACATAGAAGACTTGTATAATATTGAACAGTTGAAATACATTCCAGAAAAAGCAGATGAAGAGCGAACAGCGGAGGCAGAAAAATTTTTCATTAAAGGTGAATATGAAACGGCATATCATATGTTCAAGAAACTGGCAGAAGAGGGTGTTCCAAGAGCAATGTATTTCATGGGAGAGTACTTAAGGCAAGGGTATGGATATTATTTTGGATTAGATTATGACGAAGAAGAAGGATTTCGGTGGCATCAAAAAGGTGCAGAATTAGGCGATCCATTGTGTATCTTGAATACTGCTTACATGTATGAGGGGGAAGAAAGAGAAAGAATTAAAAATTCTGTAATAAATAAGTTACGAAAAATGTCACAAAGTGGAGATGCATTTGTGAAAAGTGAATTGGCAGACATTGTAGACGGGGAAGAAAAGATTGATTTATTAAAAGAAGCGTCTGAACAAGGATTGGCGAGAGGGTGGTATAAGTTGGGTATGGAGTATAATTCGGGAAATATAGTTAAAAAAGATGATAGTAAAGTACTTGAACTTCTCCTAAAAGCGTCTGAACTTGGAAGTGCAGACGCAATGGGAAGTGTAGGAGTAATGTATGAATATGCAGTAGGTGCGGATAAAGATATAAATAAGGCAATAGAATATTACAATAAAAGTATAAAACGAGGATGTGGTTTTTGAACAGAGTATTTAGGGTTTATTTATGCGAACGGATATGACGTAGAACAAGATTATTATAAGGCATTTGAGTGCTTTAAAATAGGTGCACGAATAGGATATCCAGATTCAATAAATATGGTGGGATTATATTACGAAGAAGGTAAAGGAACTGAAAAAAATGGATCTAAGGCAATAGAGTATTATAAGAGAGCGGCTGAATTAGGATTAGCAGTAGCACAATCCAATTTAGCTACTTGCTATAAAGAAGGAACGGGGTGTGAACAGAATTTGGAAAAAGCTAAAGAATGGGCAATGAAAGCTGCAAAACAAGGACAAGAAAATGCAATTAAAAATTTGAAAGAATGGTTTGGAATGGAGATTGATAATTAACTTAAGTTATGATATGTTGTTATAAAGCTATAAAGGAGAACTAAGAAGATATGATTAATGAAAATGAAATAAAAAAATACGCAAAAAAATTATGTGAAAAATATAGTAATGTAAATATTCGTCAAATCTACGCAAGAAATGAGAAAATCATAACGGAATTAATGGAAAGATTTGATATTTCACGTGAATATGCAGAATATTGTTTTTTTAATAACAATAAGTGAGGTGATTTGAATATTAAACGATAAATTTTAATAATAGTTGCGGTTAAAAGCTAAATTTAAATTTTCTAGAAGGCTTGGGGGAAGAAAACTGTTGAAGAAATGTGTAATTTGTGGAACTGCATTAGAGACAAATAAGTCGAAAGAACATATTATTCATAATGCAATGGTGGAAGGCTGATAGATGAGGAAAGTTATTGTAAAAATGTAATGAATTGTATTGCTCAAATCAAGATAAAGAATTTGTTCAGATATTTGCACCTATCATAGATAGTATTAATATACAGAGGAACCGAAAAGCCAAAGGAACGTCATATAAAGCAGTCGCAAGTGATAAAGATGGTGAGATATATGATGTGATACGTAAAAATCGGAAGATAGTAAAGCTAAGTAATCGACTAGGGAGAGGAGGGTGCGGACAAATTGATAAAAACGATTTAACAGTTTTATAGAGTGGAGGGTGCGGACATTTTCTTGGACTATCTAAGTGACCAATCCAAGTCTATGTCTGTACTCTATAGGACTCAAATATCCTAATGATTTTTTTATTCTTTTTTCATTATACCAATAAAGATAATCATTTAAAATACCAATAAATTCTGAGATGTTTACCCCAGACCAATCTGCATTATAGAACATCTCATTTTTAATTCTTCCAAATACGCCCTCACAGGCGGAATTATCAGGTGAACAGCCTTTCTTTGACATTGATCGTATGAAACCATTTTTTTCCATCCTGTCAATCCAGCCTGGCCAGCGGTAGTGTACGCCTCTGTCTGAATGTATGATTGGTTTTTCTCCTACAGATAGTAATTTAGCTGCATCGTCAAGCATAGAATTGACAAGTAATGCATCTGGAGAAGTGCTTATATTCCAATTGACAAGTAAGCCATCAAAACAATCTACTATAGGCGATAAATAAACCTTTCCTGCCGGAATTGCAAACTCGGTTATATCTGTTAACCACTTTTCGTTAGGTTTAGATGCAGAAAAATTTCTGTTAATTAGATTATCTACTGCTGGAGATATTTCACCTTGATAGGAATTATATTTACGAGTTCGTTTGATTTTTACTACAAGTTGTTCTTCTTTCATAATCCTACGAATAACTTTTTCTGAGACAATTATATTTTCACGCTTAAGTAGGGCGTGAATTCGTCTGTAACCATATCGACCTTTATTCTCTGTAAATAATTCAATGACTCTAACACGTAAAAGTGTATATTTATCTTCTTTTTGTAGGGATTGTTCCTGATAATAATAACTGCTTTTTGATAATTGTAATTTCTGTAATAATAATGGCAGTGAGTATCTATTTTTCAAGACATCGATTATCACCGCCTTCTCTCTGTTGCTGAGAGCACTCTGATCGATGTCTGGGTCTTTTTTTAATACATTTATCGTTTCTTTAAGAATATCTATTTCTAATTGCATATCTTGCATTTGAGCCTTCAACTGATTTATTTCATCAGAAGAAATATCTGTACTTGAAACAGAACCTTCTACTAATGTTCCCGGAGTAATGTTTTTGTGATTCATAAGACCTAATGTACCTTCTTTTAAATAACGTTTTCGCCATTGATAAATACTAGCTCTACTATACCCAATGTCTTCTGAAACATATTTTATATTTTCTCCGAGCTCATAGCAACGGTGAATTGCATCTAATTTTACTTCTAATGGAGGATTGCGAGGATGATCAGGAGGATTATTAATTACAGGGTATTCTTTCCTTGTTTTGGGTGGGGTATTTTCCTCAGCAATCCATGTGTACAGATTTCTACGTGTTGGATCCCCTAGAATCCTAATAGTTTCAGTTACAGACTCTGTTTGATGATATATCCGTAGTGCAATATCCTTTTGTTCTTTTGAATACATAAAAAGGCTCCTTTCGAAGCCCTATAGTAGTCCAGAATTTTGTCCGCACCCTCCGCTCTCTCCGACTTTTAATTTTACTTTCTTTTTAAATCGCTTTCAATGTCTTTTTTTCTGGTGACGAGATCTTTAAGTTCTTCAGCCGTTAGTACATCTTCGGCTCTTATATAAAGATCGTATCCGCGCTGCTTGGCTAAATCTACTAATTCGTCATAGGTCTCACACATTCTGCTATCAGTGTTAATAATAGATATTTGTTTTTCTTTGGTATTCATGGAGCGCAGAACAGATTGCATATGTGATGTGGTATGTTCTGTTTCCTCCTGAAGCATTTTCATTACCATTAATAATTCTTTTTCTCTATATGAAATCATTTTTTTCCTTTATTTTAAATATTCATTTGCGCTAATACAGATCAGATTGGTATTATCAGACTCAATGCAATGGGTTAAGAGATTTTGCATTTCTACTTGAAGATTGTTATAAGATGTTATAATCTGATCCAGGGTCATTTCTAATTCATATTGTTTATTATATTGATTCAGAACGATTTGTTGATATTGCATAATATGCAGATTTTGATCAACATTTAAAGCATCATCAATGGAAATTTTTAATTTATCAGATTTTTCTTTTGCTATTGCCAGTGCATTTGGTAAATCTTCGTTTAAAAGTTTATTAGCTCTTTCCTGGCATTCTTTTAGCATTTCCTGGTATTTATATTTTTTACTTTCTTCAAGCTTAATTATTTTTTCAAGGCTGCGGCTGGTACTTTCATTTTTTTCGGCAAGTGAAAATTTAAAATTAGTAAATTTATTAAAGGCTAATACACCTGCTCCTATGCCAAGTACTGGAAGTAAAAGGGAACTAAGACTGATCAAACCAAGTCCGGTAGCAGCACTGCCAATAGCACCTGAAGTGCCAAGAACACCCAGGGAAGGTGAAAGCAGTGAAGCAACAGAAGTACTGGCTGATGCTCCTAGAATAGTTGAAGCACTGGTAGCACCAACTATACCTGTGGCAGCAGGAATAGTAAGGGCTGTTAATCGTTTTTTATTATGTTTGAAGAACTTTGAGTACGCAGACGCGCGTTCTTCATCCAAAGATTTTAGAGATGATTCGCCTTCACAAATAATTTTATATAATGCAGGTGGATTTTCGACTTTTGCAGGTAATGTATTTGCGTCTGTGTTTTGGCTGCGTTTTTCTAACCAATTAGTTAATTCTTTGACGTCATTAACAATAATATCTTGCTTTGCCATTTTAAGATTCTCTTTTGCTTATAATATATTTTGAAATATTAGAGATTGCCTCTTCTAAAGCCGATTATAGGAGTAGAATATAAGCATGTCAATGGAGTAGAAAAATATAATTAGTTTATTTTCAGAGTGACAAAGTCTGTCCATCGGGTCGAGTAAAATTAATAATTTTACCTTTCCAACTCTTGCGATTCTGCGGATTCCTACGTATACTTGATTCGTACAATTCACACACGTTCAGAACAGAGTATGATAGAAAAATATAAAATATTTAAAATCAGGAGAAAAAGATACATGAGAACATATAACATACAATTACTGAAATGCAACGGAAAAGACCAGAAGATATCTGCCTATCTGCAGATTCTGACAGGCCTCGACAAGGTAACGGCGAACCGTATCGTCTCGAATCTTCCGGCAGTCCTTTTTGATAATCTGGATGAAGAAGGCATGGAATATTTCAAAGAGGCATTTGATTTTTATGAAGTAGAATATGAGATCACGCCGCTGGAAGAAGCATGCGAGGTATGCGGTTATCCATCCAGACAGGTCATTGTACTGGGAAGAATTGTAGAATATTATGGTCAGAGAAATGGATTTTTACAACTGGCGAAGAAGTACGATTTTGAGACGAAAGAAGACCTTTCACTGGCTCCGTTTCTGGTGACAGACGGTATGAGTGAAGAAAAAGCGGCGAAATTACAGCAGGAACTGACGAATATCGGAATCCGTTCCCAGGTGATAAGAAGTGGGAGTCCGGTGACAGAGAGAAAAAGAAAAAATTTCCTGCAGAGATTGTTCTTTGCGGAAGCATGATCTATAATGAGCAATACATGATTTTTGGAGAGAAGAGATCATGCGGACAGAGAAGGGAATATAAGATAGGAAAATGAAAGATTTAACACAGGGGAAACCCTCGACTTTGATATTAACATTTGCATTACCGATATTTTTAGGAAACTTATTACAGCTGACCTACAGTTTGGTAGATACCAGGATTGTCGGCTCGTTTCTGGGAGAAGATGCACTGGCAGCAGTAGGTGCGACCAGCACACTGAGCGGTCTGATCATCGGATTTTTACTGGGATTATCCAACGGATTTGCGATTATTACCGCACAGAAATTTGGTGCGAAGAACATCGCAGATATGAAAAAGTCCTTTGCAATGTCGCTTGTGATCGGGACTGGAATATCCATTTTATTTACGATAGCAGGACTGCTATTTTTGAAACCGATCTTACATTTCTTAAATGTGCCAAAGCATCTGGTTCCGGTGGCGAAAGGATATATTGCGATCATCATAGCAGGACTGCTTGCAACATTTTTATATGATGCCTGTGCGGCGACGCTTCGTGCAATCGGAGATGCAGTAACACCATTGATCATTCTGGCGATATCTGTAGCACTGAATATCGTGGGGGATCTGTTCTTCGTTGTGGTATTGAAGACTGGCGTAAAAGGAGCAGCAATTGCAACTGTACTGGCACAGATCATTGCATTTGTGATCTGCTGGATCTATATGATTAGAAAATATGAGATATTAAGGCTTCAGAAAGAGGATTTTAAAGATCCAAGTCCAATCATGGTAAAAGAGATGATAAGTGCCGGAATGTCGATGGGATTTATGAGTTCTCTGGTTAATATCGGTACTTTGACATTACAGACGGCGATTAATAAGCTTGGAAAAGACATTATCATTGCCCATACAGCGGCGAGAAAGATCTCGGAGATATTCATGATCATGTTCAGTGTATTCGGACAGACGATGGCAACTTACTGTGGACAGAACATGGGAGCAGGGAAGATCGACCGTGTGAAGAGAGGCATCTGGCTGGCGATTGTCTACACTGCGATCTGGTCAGGACTTACGATCATTGCAAGTTATACGATCGGAGGATGGCTGGTATATCTGGTAACCGGAAGTCATAATAAGACAGTAATCTTAAATGCAACAAATTATCTGAAGTTTGATACGCTGTTTTATATTGAGACTACCTTGATCTGTATTTTAAGAAATGCGATGCAGGGATTAGGGGATCATATTACACCACTGATCTCCAGCGGCCTTGAGATGGCAGGGAAGATCGTGATCGCGGCCACTCTGGTTCCGTGGCTTGGATATACGGGTGTGATCATCTGTGAACCGATCGTGTGGTTCATTATGGTAATCCCGCTTTTGATTCAGACATTCCGGATGCCGGTACTCAGGATAGAAAAGACAGATGGAAAAATATAGAGGGGAAATATAAAAAATATAAATAAGAAAAATCAATTTGAGAGGATAAGATAGATGGAGATACATATTCTTGATATGATCCAGAATTTAAGAACGCCAATAGGAGATGTGGTTGTTCCGCTCATTACCAGACTTGGAGATGCGGGAATTATATGGATCATTCTGACGGTATTATTACTGATCATTCCGAAGACAAGAAAGACGGGGGTGATCATGATGGCGGCATTGCTGGTGGATGTGCTGCTCTGCAATGTGCTCATAAAGAATCTGGTGGCAAGGACCAGACCATTCGATGTCAATACAGCAGTACAATTACTGGTCGCAAAGCCGCAGGATTACTCTTTCCCGTCGGGACACACGGCGGCTTCATTTGCTTCGGTTACGGCATTGTATCTTGCCGGAGAGAAGAAGATGTGGAAAGCGGCTCTTGTACTTGCGGTTCTGATTGCATTATCAAGATTGTACCTGTATGTGCATTATCCAACGGACATCATTGGTGGTGTGGTATTCGGAAGTCTTTCCGGATATCTGGGATATAAGATTGTGGAATGGATACAGAAGAAAAAGATAAAATAGAGATAGAAAAAAGAGCAGGGCAGGCAGCATTATGCTGTCTGCTTTGCTCTTTTACTGATTACCAGTGCGATACAGAAGATCGCAGCGGCAAAAAGTAACTGGATTCCATAGTTGCGGTATAAGAGTTGTCTCTGTGCCTGAGTGAGAACAGCAGAGTTGTTCAGCAGATTGTTACTGATCTCATACCAGTAGACCGGAAGAAAATGAGCCACAGTTTTCACGCCTTTTCCCATGATATCAAGTGGAACGAATACGCCGCACAGGAAGCTCATGCCAAGTGTGACAACATTTACGAGGGCGGTCAGGATATCTTCTTTGGTGATAAATGTACCAAGAAGGAAGGAAAGCGCAAGGCCGACCAGAAGCAGGGTCAGGCTGTTGAGCATATAATATGGCATCTTTGGCGAATGGAAAAATGCTTTCCGGTAAAAGAAGAAAGCAGGGATCCATGTTGTAAGCATCCAGACGGAGCATCCGACTGCCAGATATCCCAGTGCAAGCTGCAGGTTCTGGCTTCTGATGGATACAGCCGAGCAAAGGATTCGCTTTTGCAGATCCGGCTGATGGAATGCGATCATGATCAGTCCCATTACATAGCACAGTATGGAGATTAACACATATGGCAGATACTGATACATGTAACCATAACCCGGCGTCTTTTCGGAAGAAGCAGATTTTAACATTGTAACATGAGAAGAACTGTCTGTATGTTTCAGAATATATGCAGCTGCCTCTTTATCGGAATAACCACTGTCTGTCAGGACACGTGCCTGATTCAGATAGGTGTTAATCTGCTGGTCGATGTAGTATCCGTCCGTGCTGCCCGGAATCTTGGATACCGGTAATGCCTGATACTCACGGAGGCAGGAGGCTTTAAAATCTTCCGGAATGGTTACGATATAAGAGACATTCCGGTTAAAGAGTGCGTCCTGGAGTTTCGCAGTGTCATCCGGCATTTGCCTGACGGTATGATACTGTGATAAATATGTGGAAAGTCCTTTGGAAAGCACGCTTCCGTCATGATCAACCACACCTACCGTGAGTGCTTGGGCATGGAACCCGGTGCCGGAAGTATTGCTGTCGCTGCCGGAGGCAAGGATTCCGATCGTAAGGAAGATTGCCAGATACATGAATACCATCAGGAGATTGCGTTTGGTTATGATTAAAAATCCTTTAAATACTGTCATAACGTTCCCTCCTTATCATGAGAAATGAGAAGCTGATACAAAGCAGGCACATGATTACAAGAATCAGGATACACCTGCGGTAGCGGACAGCATCATCATAGACACTGAGGCAGTAGAATGCATCACTTAAGACACTGGCAGGATTGATCCGGTTGATGACCGGGCAGTGCTGTTCGATCACATTTTTCATTCCACCGAACATCAGGCCTGCAAGAAAACTTGGTAACAGTGTAACGAGGACACCGATTCCGGATTTGACACTGTAGGACAGTTTGCCGACGCATCCGATCAGGATTCCGAGACAGATACCGATCAGGGTTCCCATAAATGTAATGAGAAGAAGTTTCGGAATGTCATGCCCAAGGCTGATATGAAGTACCTGGGTAAGGTAAAGCTCCAGGATCAGGATGTTGACGAAATGAATACTTTCCAGTACCAGCAGATCGCCGAGAATCAGGGAAAGTTTGTGGGTCGGTGTGATGCTGCGCCGTTCTCCGAGTGCACTTAAGTTCGCCTGAAGCTGAACCGCGGAATGGATGCTTAAGTAGACTCCGCTTAAGCAGGCAAATGCGATCAGTGCGAGAAAATAAGTCAGTGTCGGATCTAAGGAATGTCCGCCTAAGGACTTTTCTTTCACCAGTGTCTGATAGTCGTTCAGGGAGGCAAGGGCGTCCGAAAGCTTTTCCGGATGCTGTGTGGCAATATCCCGGATCATGTCAGCATTCTTTTCATAGCTGTCCAGAAGGGAAGACAGAATGCTCTGGTTAATGCCATTGGAAGCAATGGTAAGGGAAGGAACCGACTTCACGTAATAGATGCCGGATATTTCCTCCCGCCTGAGCGCTTTTTTGGCAGCTTTTTCTGTCTTGTAAGAATGGATATCGATCATGTCCTGATCCGCTTCATTCAGAAATGTCAGGAAAGATGCTGCATTTGCGGAACTGCTTTCCACTGTGACGATGGCAACAGGAACCGGTTCCCAGTCAGTCTCTCCGGTTCCTGCAAGACCGGTATTTCCAAAGGACACATAGAACAGGGTTCCAAGGATGAGCGGAAATGCGAGAGCCCAGAACATGATAGAGCGGGAACGTATTGTCTGTAAGAACTGATATTTTAATAAATGTAACATAAAGTGTCCCTCCTTTAATCCCTGAGTTCTTTTCCTGTGATCTCAAGGAAGACATCATTGAGAGTCGGAAGCTCGGAGAAGACGCGTCCGAATGGAATGTCATGTTCCTGCAGGTAATTCAGTACCCGGATCAGATTGTGTTTTGCACCGCTGCAGCGTAGGATCATTGTCTGATCTTGGTATGATAAGTCAAATACATGCGAAAGGGAGCGGATATCTGCCAGGTTGTTTTTCGTTAACGCAACCGCTTCGATTGTGATCGTCTCACCGGTCTTGATCATTTTTTTTAGTTCTTCGGTTGTGCCGGAAGCAAGTACACGGCCATGATCAATGATTGCGATACGGGTACAAATCTGTTCGACCTCTTCCATGTAGTGGGAAGTGTAGATAATAGTTGATCCTTGGCGGTTGAGCTCTACGATTCCTTCCAGAATCTTATTACGGCTCTGAGGATCTACAGCAACGGTCGGTTCATCCATGATGATGAGTCTGGGCTTATGGACAATGCCGCATGCGATATTCAGTCTTCGTAAAAGTCCGCCGGAGAGTTTCTTCGGGCGCATCTTACGGAAATCGGACAGACCGGTGAATGCGATGGCTTCTTCCACGAGTTCTTTTCGTTTTTGTTTGTCTTTGATATAGAGTCCGCAGAAATAATCGATGTTTTCATAGACGGACATCTGCTCGAAGACGGCAACGTTCTGCATGACAACACCGATATCCCGCTTGATATCGTAGCTGTCCGGCTTCATGTCTTTTCCAAAGATCGTGATCGTTCCTTTGTCGTATTTTAACAGTGCAAGCAAGCAGTTGATGGCGGTGGTTTTACCGGAACCGTTTGGTCCGAGCAGTCCGAAGATCTCACCTTCTTCGATGTCGAGTGACAGGTGGTCAAGCGCTAACAGATCACCGTAACGTTTTACCAGATTTTCTATATGTACAAGCATAAGATTCCCTCCTTGATGATTTGTTACTTGTAGTATAGCGGATGGCTGATTATAATGGTAGTGTCACAGGTCATAAATTGAATGTGACAAATGTAATATAGGAGAAAAGAATGAGAAAGATAACAGATGAAGGATGTTTGTTCCTTTACGGAGCAGGACTTTTGGTAACAGCGGAAACAGGGATTTCGGCGGTTATTGCTATTTTGTTTGCGTGTATCTATACCTGTGTGAATCTGGTAGGGCAAGAAAAGTATCTGCATTACATTATGACGATTGCTTTCGTGGCGGCCGGAATTGTTTCTAAGGAAATGTGGATGTTTCTTCCTGTGGTTTTATATAATATGCTATGCTTTTATTCTCCGGTTTATATAGGGGGTGTCGGTATAATTGTGGCCTGTGAGGCGCCAGCGTTCCGGGAATATTACGGGTTGGAAAGAGAGATGCTTATTGTTGCCGGGCTGGCAGCAGCAGTTCTGTTATATGGACGGACCAGGAGGCTAAATGAATTGGAGCAGGAATATAAAAGGGTCAGAGATGACAGCAGAGAACTGACACTGATGCTGGAAAAGAAGAATCAGGATCTGTTGGAAAAGCAGGACACAGAAGTATATCTGGCCACACTGAAAGAACGGAATCGTATCGCCAGAGAGATCCATGACAATGTGGGACATATGCTGTCGCGGTCCATCCTGATGGTGGGAGCGTTAAAGACTGTTAATCAGGCTGAGAATCTGAAAGTCCCGATGGATCAGCTGGATCAGACGCTGAACGAAGCCATGACGAATGTAAGACAGAGCGTGCACGATCTGCATGATGAGTCGGTAAATTTAAAAGAAGTGATGGAATCGCTGGCAGAAGAATTCCGTTTTTGTCCGGTACAGCTTACTTATGATATGGGATATGATATTCCAAAAGAGATCAAATACAGCTTTATAGCCATTACGAAAGAGGCACTGAATAACGTGATGCGCCACAGCAATGCAAATGAGGTGAAGATTTTGGCAAGAGAACATCCAGGACTATATCAGCTGATCATAGAAGATAATGGAACGTCAGATGAGCGGATCCGGCCAAACGGAGACCGGGAAGAATATGCAGAGAAGGAAAGTGCTGGAAAGACCGGAAACACTCGAAAAACAGAAAACACAGAATGCAGCGGAATCGGAATCAAGAATATGAAAAAACGTGTCCGCATGCTGGGCGGAACCATACAGATCCAGAAAGAAAATGGCTTCCGGATATTTATTACGGTTCCAAAAAATGAGGGGAAAAGATGAAGATAGTAATTGTAGATGATGATATCCTGGTGTCCAGTGCGTTAAAGACAATCCTGGAAGCAGGAGGAGAAGTAGAAGTAACCGGCACAGGACAGGATGGAAAAGATGCCATCCGGTTATATGATGAACTGCTTCCGGATGTGCTTCTGATGGATATCCGGATGAAGGACATGAACGGCCTGGACGCTGCAGAGCAGATTTTGAAAATGCATACGGATGCAAAGATTCTTTTGCTTACCACGTTTTCTGATGATGAGTACATCGTAAAAGCATTAAAATATGGTGTGAAAGGATATCTGATAAAACAGGATTATGGCAGTATCCTTCCGGCATTGCAGGCGGTGCAGATGAATCAGACCGTATTCGGAACCGAGATCATGTCCCGAATTCCGGGACTGCTTCAGAAAGAGCAGAAAGAAAAAGAGCAGACATTTGACTGGAACAGTTACGGAATCGGAGAACGGGAACTGGAGATCACAGCACTGGTTGCTGAGGGACTCAGTAACAAAGAGATATCGGAGAAAGTCTGCTTAAGCGAAGGAACGGTCCGGAATTATATCAGCAATGTGCTCGAGAAACTGGAATTAAGAGATCGGACACAGCTTGCGGTGTATTATCTGCAGAGAGGCAGAAAATGTGATAAGAATAAATAGGAGCAGAGAAAAAATAAATGGAAGAAAAAAGTAAATATACAAAAACAATCAACTGGAAGCAATTCTACCGGAATGTATTCGCTCTGGTCATCCCGATCGCAATCCAGAATCTGATCAATGTAGGAGTCACGGCAACGGATGTGATCATGCTTGGAAAGGTTGGAGAGAAAGTGTTATCTGGGGCATCTCTTGCAGGACAGATCCAATACATCATGACACTGATCTTTTACGGAGTGACCTCCGGAGCAACGGTTCTGACGGCGCAGTACTGGGGGAAGAAAGACACCAGAACGATAGAGAAAGTCCTGGGTATGGGATTAAGTGCCGGACTCATCGTTGCGGTAGTATTCGCAGGAGTAGCCCTTGGCATGCCGGAGACACTGATGCGGATCTATACCTCTGATCCGGAAGTTATTGCAGAAGGAGTAAAGTATTTAAGAATCGTAGGATTTTCCTATGTGTTCATGGCGGTGACACAGGTGTATCTGAATATTATGCGCAGTATCGAGAGGGTAATGGTGGCTACATTTATTTATCTGATTTCATTGCTGATGAATATTGTGGTAAATGCGGTCCTGATCTTCGGACTACTTGGATTCCCGGTAATGGGAGTAAGAGGTGCGGCAATCGGTACGCTGTGTGCCAGAGCAGCCGAGACAGTGATGGTTCTCGTTTATGCCATCTTCCGAAATAAAGTAGTAAGGATCCGGCTTAAAGATATGGTGAAGATCGATAAGGTTCTGTTAAAAGATTTCGCAGTTTATTCTATGCCGGTGGTATTAAATGAACTGATGTGGGGACTGGGAACGTCAGCGAATACGGCGGTGATCGGGCATCTTGGAAGCGCAGCAGTGGCAGCTAACTCGGTTGCGCAGGTGGCAAGACAGCTTGCAACAGTCGTAACATTCGGGATTTCCCATGCAACGGCGATCTATCTCGGCAAGACGATCGGGGAAGGCAAGATGGAACTGGCAAAGGCATACGGAAAACGTTTCGTGTGGTTAAGTCTGATTCTTGGAATCCTGGGTGGTGTGCTGATACTGATCTCGGCACCAATCGCCAATGCGAATCTGGCACTGACCGGACCGGCAAAGAATTACTTAAGTTTCATGTTCTTCGTTATGTCGTATTTTACTGTGGCACAGGCATTTAATACCACAATGGTAGTGGGGGTATTCCGTGCAGGCGGGGATACGAAATTCGGATTGATCATGGATGTATCGACGATGTGGGGATTCTCCATTTTACTCGGGGCAGTGGCGGCATTTATTTTGCATGCCAGTGTGCCGGTCGTATATGTTATACTGATGAGTGATGAACTGATCAAAGTACCGATTACTTTAAAGCGGTATTTGACATACAAGTGGCTGAGAGATGTCACAAGGGAACAAAAAGAACTGGAGGAAATGTAAAATGATCGTATTAAGCAAGGAGCAGATCGAAGAAATGGTCGATCCGGATCAGATGATGGATCAGATCGAAGAGGCATACCGGATCTATGGATCAGGTGAGTTCTATATGCCGCCAAGACCGACGGTAGAACATGAAAATAAGCAGCTCATGTATATGCCATGTTACACAAAGGATATCATAGGGACAAAGATTCTGTCGATCTTCCCGGAGAATTCTAAACTGGGATTGCCGTCGATAGATGGTATCGTGTTACTGAATGATTATACGACAGGCGCGCCGCTTGCTGTTATGGACGGGCAATCGGTAACGGCATGGAGAACCGGAGCTGTCGGCGGTGTGGGGATCCGCCATCTGTCAAGAAAAGACTGTCGCACCGTAGGAATCATCGGAGCAGGAATGCAGGGATTCCATCAGGCTGTGTATGCATGTGCGGCAAGAGATATCCATACCGTATATGTGTTCAACCACAGTGACCGTGATCTGACAGATTATCTGGAAAGACTGAAAAAAGCTATTGATAAGGAAGACGTAAAGGTAGTACAATGTAAAGCAGTGGAAGAGCTTGTACGAAACAGTGATATCATCTGTACAACAACTCCTTCTACCACACCTGTTCTTCCGGATGACAAAGAACTTCTGAGAGGAAAATGCATCATTGCGATCGGCTCTTATATGCCGGAGATGAGGGAAATCCCGGATGCAGTACTGGATTTGGTGGACAATGTATACATTGAATTGCCATACGCATGTGAGGAAAGCGGAGATCTAAGCCAGCCCCTGGCAAGTGGAAAACTTACAAAAGACCGCATAAAACTGATGCATGAATATCTCGTATCGGGGGAAAAAGAGATCAAAGAAGGTCAGACAACATATTTCAAATCGGTTGGAATGGGATTATTTGATGTGTGTATCGCACAGAAATTATATGAAGTAGCAAAGGAGAAATAACATTATGAAAATCGTAGCAACAGAAAAAGCACCAAAGGCACTTGGACCATACTCACAGGGATATGTACACAACGGAGTACTGTATACAGCAGGACAGATTGCAATCAATCCGGAAGTGAATGATGTAGAAGCAACTACAATTGAAGCACAGACAGAGCAGGTATGTAAGAACTTAGGAGAGGTCTTAAAAGAAGCTGGAACATCATTTGACAACGTATTGAAGACAACATGCTTCCTTGCAGATATGAGTGACTTTGCAGCATTCAACGAAGTATATGGAAAATACTTTACATCAAAACCGGCAAGAAGCTGTGTTGCAGTAAAGACACTTCCAAAGGGAGTTCTGTGTGAAGTAGAACTTATTGCGGCTGTAGAGGAGTAAGACAAATGGCAGAAGAACAAAAAACAGGCTGCAGCCCGTCCGATTGTGCGGGCTGCTCCCATGCAGGTGAATGTGGAAGCAAACCGCAGAGTCTGATCAAACTGGAAAATAAAAAATCACACATCAACCATGTGATCGCAGTTGTCAGCGGAAAAGGCGGCGTTGGAAAATCTATGGTTACCGCATCGCTTGCAAGGCTGATGAGAGAACAGGGATTTTCTGTAGGTATCATGGACGCAGATATCACAGGTCCATCCATTCCGAAGATGTATGGAATCCATGAAAAAGCAAAAGGGGATGGAGAAAATATTTTCCCATGTGAGGCAAAGGATGGAACGAAGATCATGTCCATCAACCTTTTACTTCCGGAAGAAGATGATCCGGTTATCTGGAGAGGTCCGGTCATCTCAGGTGTTGTCACACAGTTCTGGACAGATGTTGCATGGGGAGAACTGGATTATCTCTTCGTAGACATGCCGCCGGGAACCGGTGATGTACCGCTTACCGTATTCCAGTCCCTTCCGGTAGAAGGCATCGTGATCGTAACTTCTCCGCAGGATCTGGTACGCATGATCGTAAAGAAAGCTTACAACATGGCAGGACAGATGGATATCCCGGTACTCGGAATCGTGGAGAACTACAGTTATCTGAAATGTCCGGACTGCGGACGTAAGATCTCCGTATTCGGCGAGAGCCACATCGACGAAGTGGCAGAAGAACTCGGCGTTCCGGTCATCGGTAAGATGCCGATCGATGCAAGCCTTGCAGAGGCAGTGGAGAATGAGAACTTTGCAGAAGTAAGCAATGATTATCTTGCGGAAGCAGTGAATAAACTTTAGAAGATACCATTTTTGTGATAAAAAATTAACTTATGGATTTACTGTTGACTTAGAGAAGATAACCTGTTATGCTAATTGCATAGTTGATGGATGAATTTGTGAGATACCTATGTACAAAGTGCATAAATGAGAAAGTGGAGATAGCACGCAGCATAGGAGCCGAAGGGGCATGCAAAAACTCTCAGGTAAAAGGAACGAATTCGGACGACGCTCTGGAGAACAATTAGAATTGTACCGAAGAAGTAATCTTTCAGGTAAAAGGACAGAGGCAGACAAAAAACACTTTTGAGAAGAAAGTATTTTTTGCCTGCTTTTTTAATGCTTAAAATGGGGAATGGGCATGAAAAGCAGGCAGATTCCGAAGGAGGTAAAACAAAAATGAACAGAATCGAAGATGTAACAAATTACATCACAGAATGTGACAAAGAAGTTGGGGAAGCACTTTCATTAGAGCTTGGCAGACAGAGAAGAAATCTGGAACTGATCGCATCTGAAAATATCGTAAGTCCGGCAGTTATGCTGGCAATGGGAACTGTACCGACCAATAAATATGCGGAAGGTTATCCGGGAAAGAGATATTACGGCGGATGTGAAGATGTGGACATTCTGGAGAATCTGGCAATCGAAAGAGCAAAAGAATTGTTCGGATGTGAACATGCATGTGTACAGCCGCATTCAGGAGCCAATGCCAATACTGCAGTGTATCAGGCACTTCTGGAACCAGGGGACACGGTTATGGGATTAAATCTTGCACACGGCGGACATCTGACACATGGTTCACCGGTGAATTTATCCGGAATCTTATATCACTTCGTACCATACAATGTGAACGACGACGGATATCTGGATTATGATGAGATCCGTAAGACCGCACAGGAATGCAAACCAAAGATGATCGTTGCAGGCGCATCTGCATATCCAAGAGAGATCCGGTTTGATATCTTTGAAGATATCGCAAAGGAGGTAGGCGCATATCTGTTTGTAGATATGGCACACATTGCAGGACTTGTGGCAGCAGGACTGCACCAGAGTCCGGTTCCATACGCAGATGTTGTAACCACGACCACGCATAAGACACTCAGAGGTCCGAGAGGCGGTATGATCATGTGTAAAGAGAAATACGCAAAAGCGATCAACAAAGCCATTTTCCCTGGAACACAGGGAGGACCACTGATGCATATTATTGCTGCAAAGGCCATCTGTTTCGGAGAAGCTTTAAAACCGGAGTTCAAAGAATATCAGCAGCAGGTGATCAAAAATGCGAAAGCACTTGCACAGGCAATGATCGACGAAGGATTCAATCTGGTAAGTGGCGGAACAGACAATCATCTGATGTTAGTGGATCTGCAGAATATGAATATCACAGGAAAAGAGCTGCAGAACAGACTGGATGAAGTCTATATCACAGTTAATAAAAATGCAGTGCCGAACGATCCGGCCAGCCCGTTTGTGACAAGCGGAATCCGTATCGGAACACCGGCAGTGACAACGAGAGGTCTGAAAGAAGAAGATATGAAGACCATCGCAAAACTGATCAAGATGACGGTTACAGATTTTGATACAAAAGCAGATGAGATCCGTGAAGCAGTAAATGAAATCTGTGGTAAGTATCCACTTTACAACTAGGAGGTGTTGGCAATGGAATTAAAGACTCCACTTTATGATGCGCATGTAAAAGCCGGTGGAAAGATTGTAGAATTTGGGGGATATCTTCTTCCGGTACAGTATGAAACAGGTGTGATCAAAGAACATATGGCAGTACGTACACAGGCTGGACTTTTTGATGTCTCACATATGGGAGAAGTATTATGTGAAGGGAAAGATGCACTGGCGAATCTGAACCAGATTCTGACGAATGATTTTACCAATATGGTAGACGGACAGGCAAGATACAGCCCGATGTGTAATGAACACGGCGGGACAGTGGATGACCTGATCGTATATAAGAAATCGGATGAACACTACTTTATCGTTGTAAACGCAGCAAATAAAGACAAAGATTATCAGTGGATGTTACGTCATCAGTTTGGCAAAGTAACATTCAAAGATGTATCATCCGAGTATGCACAGCTTGCACTGCAGGGACCGAAAGCAATGGAGATCCTTAAGAAGCTGACCGCAGAAGAGAATATTCCGGAGAAATATTATCATGCAGTATTCGATGCTGAAGTTGCAGGAATCCCATGTATCGTTTCCAAGACAGGATACACAGGTGAAGATGGCGTGGAACTGTATCTGGCAAGTGAGAAAGCAGAAGAAATGTGGAATACACTGTTAGAAGCAGGAAAAGAAGAAGGACTGATTCCTTGCGGACTGGGCGCAAGAGACACGCTCCGTATGGAGGCAGCAATGCCATTATATGGACATGAAATGAACGATGATATCACTCCTCTTGAGACCGGACTGAAGTTCGCAGTGAAGATGGCGAAAAATGATTTTATTGGTAAATCAGCTTTAGAGGAGAAGGGGACTCCATCCATCAAACGAATCGGTCTTAAAGTAACGGGAAGAGGAATCATCCGTGAACATCAGGATGTATACGTAGGCGATAAGAAAATCGGACATACAACAAGTGGAACACATTGTCCGTATCTTGCATATCCAATCGCAATGGCACTCGTTGATGCTGATTCTGTAGAAATTGGGGATACAGTAGAGGCAGATGTGCGAGGAAGAAGAGTGGCAGCAGAGGTGGTTGCACTTCCGTTTTATAAAAGAGAAAAATAAAAAGATATAATAAAAAGATATAAAGGAGAATAATATCATGATTTTAAAAGAAGAATTAAAATATTCAAAATCACACGAATGGATAGCATTAGACGGAGATACAGCAGTTGTAGGATTGACAGATTATGCACAGTCAGAACTTGGAGATCTGGTATTTGTTAACCTTCCGGAAGTGGGAGATACCGTAGAAGCGGGGGAAGTGTTCGGTGATGTAGAATCTGTGAAAGCAGTGTCAGATGTCTATTCACCGGTAACCGGAGAAGTAACAGAGATCAACGAAGAACTCTTAGATACACCGGAACTGGTCAATGATGATGCCTATAAAGCATGGTTTATCAAAGTAAAAGACGTATCAGCAACGGAAGAACTTTTAACTGTAGATGAATACAAAGCATTTGTGGAAAGCGAGCAGGAATAAACCCAAGTCATTGAAAAAGGCGGTGAAAAAGCGATGGGAAGCTATGTACCGAATACGTTAGAAGAACGGAAAAAAATGCTTCGGGAAATCGGCTATTCGTCCATTGAGGACTTATTTGCACATATTCCGGAAGAAGTAAAATTAAAAGGAGAACTGAATATTCCGAAGGGAAAGACAGAGTTTGAAGTACGGCGCGAGATGGAACAGATTGCAGAAAAGAACCAAGTGTTCCGGACAATTTTCCGCGGAGCCGGAGCTTACAGACATTTTATCCCGGCCATGGTAAAAAATGTGACATCCAAAGAAAATCTGCTGACAGCATATACGCCATATCAGGCAGAGATCAGTCAGGGAATCTTACAGTCAATCTTCGAATATCAGACGATGATCTGTGATCTGACCGGAATGGATGTATCCAATGCATCTGTATATGACGGTGCAACTGCAGCGGCAGAAGGTGTTGCGATGTGTCAGGACAGAAAGAGACACAAAGCACTGATCTCAGGAACGGTTCCGCCATATGTACTGGAAGTGGTAGAGACTTACTGCTTCGGAAATGGAATGGAACTGGAAGTCATTCCGGAAAAAGACGGAGTGACGGACAAAGAATATTTAAAAGAACATATCGATGCGCAGACAGCCTGCGTATATATCCAGCATCCGAACTATTACGGTAATCTGGAAGACGCAGAAGAGATCGGCAAGATCGCACATGAGGCAGGAGCCAAATATGTGATGGGAGTGAATCCGATTTCTCTGGGAGTAATCAAGACTCCGGCAGAATACGGGGCAGACGTGGCAGTCGGAGAAGGACAGCCGCTCGGACTTTCTCTCGGATTCGGCGGACCTTATCTTGGATTTATGGCAAGTAAGGAAGCGATGATGAGAAAGCTCCCTGGAAGAATTGTTGGTGAGACGGTCGATCATAACGGAAAGACTGGTTATGTACTGACACTTCAGGCAAGAGAGCAGCACATCCGGAGAGAAAAAGCTTCCAGCAATATCTGTTCGAACCAGGCACTTTGTGCACTGGCAGTCGGTGTTTATCTTGCAACGATGGGAAATGAAGGTGTCAGACAGGCAGCAATTCTGTCTATGTCTAAAGCACATTATTTTGCAGAGAAACTGGAAGAGATCGGTCTGACAGTTTGTAACCAGGCAGAGTTCTTCCATGAATTTGTCACCAGATCAGAAGTGGATTCGGATAAGATATTAAGAGCATTGGAAGAAGAAGGAATCCTTGGCGGATATCCGTTAGATGAGCATCATATTCTGTGGTGCTGCACCGAGGTCAATACAAAAGAAGAGATGGATCAGGCAGTCCATATCTTAAGGGAGGTGCAGGGATGTTAATATTTGAAAAAAGCAGACAGGGAAGAGGCTGCGACCTGTTACCGGCATCAGATGTAGAAATCTACTTACCGGAAGAAAAAGATAAAAGAGAACAGCCGCTTCACCTTCCGGAATTGTCCGAAGGTGAATTGAGCAGACACTATACAGAACTCGCAAAGAAATCACATGGCGTGAATGACGGGTTCTATCCACTTGGATCATGTACGATGAAGTATAATCCAAAGATCAATGAAGATATGGCGTCACTGCCTGGATTTACAGAAATCCATCCATTACAGCCGGAACATACCGTACAGGGGTGTCTGGAAGTCATCGGAGAGATTGAAAATTCCCTGTGTGAGATCACGGGAATGGATCGCATGACATTGCAGCCGGCAGCCGGAGCTCACGGGGAGTTCACCGGACTGCTTCTGATCAAGGCTTATCACGAAAGCCGATCAGACGAGAAGCGTACGAAGATTCTTGTACCAGATTCCGCACACGGAACGAACCCGGCAAGTGCAGCGATGGCCGGATATAAAGTTGTCAGCATTCCATCTGCACCGGATGGAGGCGTAGATATTGAGAAATTAAGAGAGGCAGCAGGAGACGATGTAGCAGGATTGATGCTTACCAATCCGAACACAGTCGGTCTCTTTGATAAGAACATTTTGGAGATTACAGATATCATCCATGAATGCGGCGGCCTCTGCTATTATGACGGGGCAAACTTAAATGCAGTTATGGGCACGGTACGTCCTGGCGATATGGGATTCGATGTTATCCATCTGAATCTTCACAAGACATTCTCCACACCACATGGCGGCGGCGGCCCGGGAAGCGGCCCGGTCGGATGTAAGGAAATGTTATCCGACTTCTTGCCATCTTATCTGGTGGAAGGTGAAGAGACGTTACATCTGGAAAAACCGGCAAACAGTATCGGTGAGATGAAGAGCTTCTACGGCAACTTCCTTGTAGTAGTAAAGGCTCTGACCTATATCAAGACACTCGGAAGAGAAGGCATCCCGGAAGCAAGTCAGAATGCAGTACTGAATGCCAACTACATGATGAACAAATTAAAAGATCTGTATCCGATGGCATATGATGAGATCTGTATGCATGAATTTGTTATGAGTCTTGCAGATCTGAAAAAGAAGACCGGTATCTCGGCAATGGATATCGCAAAAGGTCTGCTGGACAATGGTATTCATCCGCCTACAATGTATTTCCCATTGATCGTGGATGAAGCACTGATGGTAGAGCCAACCGAGACCGAATCGAAAGAAACGCTGGATGATGCGATCGCAGTATTTCGTAAGTTATACGAACTGGCAGGAACAGATCCTGAAAAATTACACCAGGCTCCTGTGACGACTCCGGTGACAAGACTGGATGAAGTCAATGCGGCAAGACATCCGCATCTGAGGTATGCGTTTTAAGGAAAAGTGAAGAGAGGAACAGTTATGGTCACAAAGCTTACATATATAGAAAGCGATCAGGTGAACCCATATAAGAATCTTGCAGTGGAGGAGTATTTACTCCTCCACTGTGAGGATAAAGAGTGTATTTTGTATCTCTGGCAGAATCAGAATACCGTTGTAATCGGGCGTAACCAGAACGCATGGAAAGAATGTAAAGTTACAAAATTAGAAGAAGAGAATGGTCATCTTGCGAGAAGACTTTCCGGTGGCGGAGCAGTCTATCATGATCTGGGAAATCTGAACTTTACATTTTTGGTAAATAAAGATGAATATAGTCTGGAAAAACAGTTACAGGTAATCATAAATGCAATGGGACGGTTGGGATTGAAAGCAGAAAAATCCGGAAGAAACGACATCCTGATCGATGGAAAGAAATTCTCCGGTAATGCATTTTATGAGCAGGAAAAACACTGCTATCATCACGGAACCATTATGGTAGATGTAAACAAGGAAATACTGTCCCGATATCTGACCGTATCCAAAGATAAGTTGAAATCCAAAGGTGTGGATTCTGTAAAATCCAGAGTGACAAATCTGAGGGAATATCTTCCGGAACTGACACTGGAAGAGTTAAAGAAGGCACTTCGCGAATCTTTTGAAGAGGTTTATAATCTGAAATCGGAAGAAAAGAAGATGCAAGATCTGGATGCAGATGAGGTTGAAGAAAAGAAGGCACATTTTTCATCCTGGAAATGGCTGTATGGAAGAAAAATGGACTTCCAGTACGAGATGAGTCACAGATTTGCATGGGGCGGGATTACTATGCAGTTTCAGGTAGATGCAGGAAAAATCAAGGATGTGGAAGTCTATTCCGATGCACTGAACATTGAACTGGCGAAGGCAATTCCAAAATTTTTAAAAGGAATCAAATACCGAAAAGAAACCATGTGTGTGCAGCTTGGATTATTCTGGTCGAAGGATGAGAATGTCGAAAATATGATGAATGATGTGATTGCCTGGATTCAGGAAACAGATTTATAAGAATGATAAGAAAACCTTGTAAAGATCACAGATTTTACAGGAGGAAAATGAAATGAGCGGAAAATATGATGTTGTGGTAATCGGCGCCGGACCGGGGGGATATGTGGCTGCGATCAAAGCTGCAAAGCTTGGACTTAAGACGGCAATTATAGAAGAACGAAGAGCCGGTGGAACCTGTCTGAACCGTGGATGTATTCCGGCAAAAGCAATGATCCATGCGTCTTCGTTATACAGAAAAATGCAGGAGGCAGAACGGTTCGGAATATCAGCTTCGGATGTAACATATGATTATGGAAAAATTGTTGCTTATAAAGAAGAAACAACGGACAAACTGGTGCAGGGAGTCGAGCAGCTTCTGAAGGCAAATGGCGTAGACGTATACGATGGAAAAGGTACGCTTCTGGAAGAAAAGAAAGTGCGGATCAGGAAAGAACAGGAAGATGTTGTGCTAGAAGGGAAAAATATTATCCTTGCCAGCGGTTCCAAACCATTAATACTTCCGATTCCAGGAATGGATAGTGAAAGAGTCCTGACCAGTGATGCACTCTTTGCGATGAAAGAAGCTCCGAAGAGTCTGATCATTATCGGAGGCGGTGTTATCAGTGTGGAATTTGCCACAGTATACGCGAACCTTGGATGCAAGATTACAATCCTGGAAGCAATGCCAAAGTTAGTACCGAATATGGATAAAGAGATCAGTCAGAATCTGAAGATGATCTTGAAAAAGAGAGGTATTGATATTCATACTTCGGCTGCAGTACAGGGGGTAACAACAGAAGACGGAACCTGTACCTGTCACTATATAGAGAAGGATCAGGAACAGGAAGTAACGGCAGATTACGTTTTGTGTGCAGTAGGGCGTTGCCCGAATACGGATGGTCTGTTTGGGGAAAATGTAAAACCAGATATGGAGCGCGGCCGTGTGCTGGTGAATGCGAACTTTGAATCCAGCATCCCGGGGGTCTATGCAATCGGTGATCTGATCTTTGGTGTACAGCTTGCACATGCGGCAAGTGCCCAGGGAATCGTGGTAGCAGAAAAACTTGCCGGAAAAGAACCATCCATAGATCTGAGTATTGTTCCGGGGTGTGTCTATACAGATCCGGAGATTGCATCTGCAGGAATGACAGAAGATCAGGCAAAAGAAAATGGAATTGCTGTAAAATGCGGCAAGTTTATCATGAGTGCAAATGGGAAATCTATCATTACGCAGGAAGAACGGGGCTTCATCAAAGTCGTAGCAGACGAAGCAACCGGCAAGGTCCTGGGAGCTCAAATGATGTGTGCCAGAGCAACGGATATGATCGGAGAATTTGTGACTGCAATTACAAATGGGCTGACTGTAGAGCAGATGCTCAGAGGAATGCGGTCGCATCCGACTTATAATGAAGGAATCGGGGAAGCACTCGAGGAACTCGAAGGTGGCGCAGTGCATGTGGTGCCGAGGAAGAAAAAATAAATTTTGGAATTTAATTTATTAACTGGGGAAGCGGCCTCTCAGTCCTTGAAGGAAACAATAGATAAGGCTTCTTGTTCAGGTTCCATACCATAAGAAACACTAAGAGAGTCAGAATCACCTAAAAGCAAAGGAACTACGCTCAAACTCGGCGTTCGCCTCAAACACGTTCGCTTCGTTCCTTTAACGGTGATTCTGACTCTTTAACTATTTCTAATGGCATTCCACATTCACAAGAAGCCTTATCTATTGTTTCCTTCAAGTCGTGACTGGCAGCGGATGGTTAACAAATAAAATGCCCGGAAGTGTAACCCGGTGGAAACCACTACGGTACACAATCTTGTCAAAAGCCTTGAGCTGATTACTGTAACCTTCCGCTGCCATAACCGTTACGCAATTGCCATTTCATTCGTAAGGCATTTGATACACACGGAATAAAGCTTGAACAGGAACGCCTTTCCAAGCTTTATTCCGGTTCGGGTATCCACAGCCTTCCTGAATTAAATCCCAATTTCATGGAAGCTAATCAATAGTAATAAGATAAAGATGCTTTAGGTATGAATTATTATTGCAAAATGAAACGTGTAAATTTATAATGAAAGTAGAATTGGATGAAAGATAATGAGAAGACTAAGAAAAATATTGGGAGGACGTTGAAGATGACGACATCAAAGGAAGAATTATTGAATAAACTTTCAGAATGTGTTCTGGAAATGGAGGATGAAGAGGTTGTTGATGTAGCGGAAGAATATATTGAAGCAGGTTATCCGGCACTGGATGGAATCATGGAAGGTCTGGTAGATGGTATGAATAAGGCCAGTGAGTTGTTTGAAGAGGAAGAGTATTTTGTGACAGATATTCTGCTGTGTTCCGATGCAATGTATGCCGGACTGGAGGTATTAAGACCGTATCTGCCGGACGAAGAGGAACAGGCTGCAAAACCGGTTGCAGTTATCGGAGTGGTAGAAGGGGATACGCATGATATTGGAAAGAATCTGGTTAAGATTATGATGGAAACTGCAGGATTTGAGATGCATGATCTTGGAAGAGATGTGCCGGCGGAAGAATTTGTGAATCAGGCAGAAGCATTAAAGGCACAACTGGTGTGCATTTCCACATTGATGACGACCACAATGAGCGGTATGGAAGATATCATCGAACTTTTGAAAGAAAGAGGAATCCGGGATAATGTGAAAGTCATGGTCGGAGGAAGTCCGGTATCGAAGAAATATGCAGATGATATTGGAGCGGATGGCTATTCTGTTAATGCAGTAGAAGCAGTCAGAGTTGCAAAAGAATTACTGAATATTGCATAGTATGTTATGAAAGTGAGCACGTTAAGGTTGTAAAGTTATTCATCCGAATAGAAGATATCAGATAGGAAAAAAGTAATCAATGAATGAAATAGAAAGACTAAAAAAAGCGTTACATCATGAAAAGACAGACCGGCCGCCATGTATCTGTCCGGGCGGAATGATGAATATGATCACGACAGATTTGATGGACAGATCTGGGATTACATGGCCGGAAGCACATCTGAATGCAGAGATGATGGCGGATCTTGCACAGGCCAATTATGAAAATGGATGTTTTGAAAATGTAGGTGTTCCATTCTGCATGACAATCGAGGCAGAGTCCATGGGTGCAAAAATCACAATGGGAGACAGGGTGCACGAACCGCATGTGACAGAATATGCCTTGCATTCGGTGAAAGAATGGGAGAAAATCAGGCCGATGGATATGAATTCCGGGAGAACCAAGGTTGTACTGGATGCAATCCGCATTTTGAAATCAAGAAATCTGGATGTTCCGATCATTGGAAATATTACAGGACCGGTCAGTACGGCAAGTTCGGTAATGGAGCCGGTGATATTTTATAAAGAGCTGCGTAAGAAAAGAGAAGATGCCCATAAATATATGGAACTGGTAGCAGATGAGATCATCCGTTTTGCGAGAGCGCAGATTGATGCAGGGGCGGATATTATAGCAATTTCGGATCCGAGCGGAACAGGAGAGATTCTGGGACCAAAATTATTTGAGGAATATGCGGTGCACTACATTAACCGTATCATTGACCATCTCCAGGCAGAAAAGATGGGTGTGATCGTACATATCTGCGGGCAGATGAGAAATGTCTATGCGCAGGTGGAAATGATCCATTCGGATGTGCTGAGTTTTGATTCCTGTGTAGCGATGAGCGATGCGAAGAAGCATTTGAAAAAGCATGTGCTGATGGGAAATGTCAGCACATGGACACTGGAATTTGGGAATCCGGAGAAAGTGGAACAGTTAGCAGTCAAATGTTGGAGAGATGGTTCCGGGATTATTTCACCGGCATGTGGTCTGGGAACAAAATCACCACTTACGAATATTCAGGCAATCAGATTGGGAATCCGGAAAGCAACAGAAGAAAAAGTTGAAGTCTGAAAGAAAGACAGTAAATTACGAAATGACGATGAAAAATATGAAAAGAGAAAATCTTCTGGAAAAATTAAGAAAAGAAGGAAGATTCGTAGAAAATCCGTGTAATGGAAAAGGAATCTGCGGAAAATGTAAAGTGAAAATATTAAGCGGTGACGCAGGTAAAGTCACAGAAACGGAAAGGCGCTTTTTAAGTGAAGAAGAATTGGCGCAGGGAATCCGGCTTTCCTGTATGGTCTATCCGGAAGAAGAATTAGAAGTGGAAACCCTGCAGAAAGAGAAAAAGGCAGAAGTTCTTTCAGAAGGTTATGTTCCGGAATTTGAGAAGCATACAGAGATCAAAAAGCAATTGATCCATATTAGAAAACCGAATCTGAAAGACCAGACATCCATGGAAGATCAGCTTCTGAGCCAGTTGGGAAATGTAGAGATTCCATTTTCGTTGTTACAGCATCTGGAATTAGCAGAAGGGACTTATACGGCAGTCATCTGGTCAGAGAAAAGCCTTATGGCACTTGAGCCCGGTGATCAGACAGACTATCTTTATGGTGCAGCAATTGATATCGGAACGACAACGGTAGTAACTTCACTGATTGATATGATGACAGGAAAAGAACTGGGAACCGCGTCAAGAATCAATGCCCAGAAGGAGTTTGGTCTGGATGTTCTGACCAGGATCAGTTATGAGACCGAGCATCCGGAGGATGGAAAAGAACATTTGCAGAAAGCGATTACAGATTCCATTAATGAAATGTTAGACGAAGTCTGCAGAAAAACAGAGGTGCCGGGAAAGGGCAGAATTGAGAAGCATGATATTTATGAGATTACGGTGGCGGCGAACTGTACGATGATGCATATGCTGCTGGGTGTATCTGCCAGATCTATCGGAAGAGCACCGTATGCTCCTGCATTCGTAAAATCAAAGAATCTGCGTGCAGCAGAGATCGGCATTCAGGCAGGAGAAGGTGCAAGGCTTTATTGTCTGCCATCGGTATCTGCTTATATCGGTGCGGATATTGTTGCGGGGGCATATGTCTGCGAACTCCGTAAGCAACAGAAGAATGTATTGTTTATAGATATCGGAACGAATGGAGAGATTGTGTTCTCAGATCATGGAAGGCTGCTTAGCTGTTCCTGTGCGGCAGGTCCGGCACTGGAAGGAATGAATATCAGTTCCGGCATGCGTGCGGCGGCCGGTGCGATCGAGGATGTAAAGATCACAGAACAGGGAGTGAAACTGCAGATAATCGGGCAGGAAGAATACCGGCAAGAGGAACCGGAAGGAGTCTGTGGTAGTGGAATCCTTGCGGTAGTAAAAGAACTTAGAAGAACCGGACTGATCCGGAAAGATGGTGCATTTATAAAGCCGAAGGATATCAGTGCAGAAGATTACCGTTATCCGATGTTAGAATTAGATGGCAGAAAGCGTAAATTCAAGATGACGGAAAGACTTAGAATCACACAGGGTGATGTCCGGCAGGTCCAGCTGGCAAAGGGGGCGATCCTTTCAGGATTCTATGCACTGTTGAAAAAGGTAGGAAGGACAATGGAAGATCTGGATCAGGTTATGATTGCCGGTCAGTTTGGAGCACATCTTCCGGCAGAAAGTCTGATCGGAACCGGAATATTACCGAAAGAAGTGAAAGACAAACTGATCTATGTGGGAAACTCTTCCAAAACAGGAGCTTATCTGGCATTGATGTCCGGTAAAGCGAAACAGGAGATGGAAGAACTGGCACATCATATGGAATATATGGAACTGGGAGCAACGGAAGGATATGAGCGACTGTTTGCAGATTGCCTGATGTTCCCGGATGAGTCGGAGATTACGGAATGATTCAGGATTATAAATGCACATATGGAAATTCAGCAGGCATCCGTGAAGCGGTAACAAATCAAACAAATCTGAAGTTCCCGGATGCATATAAGCATGCGGAAACGATGGCAGAACTGGCACAAGTACTTAAGGAATGCGACAAGGCGCCGTTCTGTGAACTTCCGTTTTGCCATACCGTTGAAGCAGAGGCGATGGGCGGGATCATTAATTATGGAAATGAGAAGACCGGACCGAGAGCGAAAGAATATCTGTGTACGGATATAGAAGAAATATTAGAACTTCCGGCAATTGATTTCGAAAAAGGGAGAATACAGGAGGTTTTAAAAGCCTGTCGTATATTGTATGAAAAAGGAGAACACGTTGTATTTGAAGTTTCAGGACCTCTGACGATATTGAATGTTTTGATCGATCCTAAATATGTGTTCAAAGGGATGCGGAAAAAACCGGAACTTATGGCACGGATATTTGCGAAGTTAGGAAAAGAGATACTTGCTTATATGAAACTAGCGAAAGAACAAGGGGCAGACTTTATCAGTTATGCGGATTCTTCCGGTGGTGTCAACATTCTGGGACCGAAAATGGCTGAACAGATGGTGGATCTTTTTACTTATGATTTTGTAAAACAGGCGGGAAAACTGGCAGATGAGCATACAATGATTCTCCTCTGTCCGAAGACGACATTCGCACTTCTTGGAACGGGGAAAGCGAAATTAATTGATTGTCAGATTCATGATGATAGAAGTCAGGAAGAAGATTCATTAAGTTATGCGGAAGCATGCATTCAGATGAAAGGGAAAATACGTTTTGCAGGACAGATGTGCATAAAAAATCTGGATTACAGGATGAAGAATGGAATTATGAAGGAAGTCCACATACTATAAGAGTGATTTATAGAATATATTATGGGTGATTTGGGCATATCATATCTTATAAAAAGCTTGTGAGTGAAAAAATGTCTTTACTCACAAGCTTTATTAGCCTTTATTCCCAGTTTGATGGCTGAACCGGATATTTTGCGCATTTTCTTGCTGCATGCATATAAGCATCGATATTTTCAAGAGAAGCGGTAACCGGAATATCACATCCAGGTGCAATCGTGAATCCGCGAGGGTTGTCCCAGCATTTGCGGAAGCAGTCGATAACAGCCTGTTCGATACTTTCAGGAGTACCGTTTAAGATTTCCATAGGGGATACATTTCCCATAATAGAAAGCTTATCGCCGACTGTTTCTTTTGCGTAAGCGATATCAACAGAACTGTCGATACTGATGCCGCGGATACCCATTTCAGGGAAGGTTTCTAACAGTTTGGTAGTGTCACCGCAGATGTGGAAGCCGGAACCACGGCTGCCCCATTCTTTCCATTTATCCATAACTTTTACATAGTATGGAATGACAAATTCACGGAACTGTTTTGGTGATAACAAAGAAGCAGTCGGTTCGGCAAGACCGATACCGATTTTATTTTCTACGAACTTGCGTCCGACTTCAATCGTTGCGTCAGCAGCAAAGTCAAGTAGCTTATGAAGATTCTCTTTGTCTTTGCGCATAGATCTTAAGATTTTTTCTGCGCCGGCAAGGTTGGCAGCGGTCGTAAATGGTCCCATCAGTCCTACTCCGGTGAAAATCTCATCATTCAATTCATCCTGGATATAGCGGACGGCGTCAAAAGCAACCTGGGCATTATGGTCATTTTCAAAACGAAGTTTTTCAAGGTCTAACCGGTCAACATCGCTGATATTTTCCAGAACAGATTCCTTGATGATCGGAATTCCGAATGCATCATAAGTAGATGCGGCACCGAACGCAACCGGAATACCATCGATACGGTAATTAACGCTTAAGCCATCCTGACCAAAACGTTTGTAACTTTCAATGAGCCAGTGGGCACGGGATTTCGCCTCTACAAAAGCATCCTGGTAAGATGCTCCAAAGTTCATTCCGATGTACGGAGAAAAAAGCTTGATAGGCATACGGTCTACGGGTTTTCCGGCGAAGAGGGCGAAAGCACGCTCCTTTGGTGTCATTTGATCATCTTTGTGCATAATAAGTACACTCCTTTTATTGTAGTATGCATTAAGAAAATGTCAATGGCAGATTCTTAGCATTATGATAATATTATTATATCCTAAATGAAAGGAAATGTCAGAGAAAGCTAGAAATATCTGATTGAAAATACTTATAAATAATGCAAAATATAAATAAAATTAATGAGAAAAAATAGTATAGACGATATTGAACAAGACTGTGAAGCAGGTATAATAAAAGACAGAAAAATTTGACAGAAATTTTATCCGGGAGGAAACATGAGATTAGAAAAAAACAGACAAGACCAGATGACACCGGCGGAACGGATTACGTCGGCAGGAGAAGGGAAAATGGTGGATCGAGTGATCACAATCCCATTTATGGGAGAATTAAAATGTTATTTAAGCGGCATCAGTATCCGGGACTTCTGGTTTGATGCAGAAAAGATTGCACAGGCAGAGAGAATCGCATTTAACAGATGGGGATATGACAGGATAGTTCTCGGGCCGAATACAAGAGGAATCGTGGAAGCTCTGGGTGGGACATTTATTTATCCGAAGGATGGAATCCCATACATAGAGAGTCCGTATATTACGGATTATGGTATCTTAGACCGTATGGAACCGGTCAATGTGAAAAAGAATCACAGGATACAGGTGTTTGCGCAGGCGGCAGATATACTGAGCAAAGAAGCAGAAAATCTTGTGCCATTAGAAGCAAGTATCGGAGGACCGTTTACGATTGCTTCGAATCTTAAAGGTGTGGAATATCTGCTTAGGGACTGCAGGAAGAAACCAGAGGAGGTGCACAGACTTCTGGAAATTATCACGCAGACGCAGATGAGTTGTATAGAGATGGCAGCAGAATATGGAATGGGGATTGCAATGGCAGATCCGGTTGCAAATCCGGCTCTGATCGGACCGAAGATGTACGAGAAATTTGTCTTCCCATATACAAAGCAGCTGACAGACTATACCGTGAAAAAGACAGGAAAGAAAGTATCACTTCATATGTGCGGCAATACATACGGTATATGGAAGTATCTTGTACAATACGAACTGAACGAATTGAGTCTGGATAATATTATTGATCTGCAGCGGGCAGTAGAGGAAATAGGAAATCAGATCCCGATTGCAGGCAATGTAGATCCTGTGCAGGTTGTAATGAATGGGACAAAAGAAGAGATCGATCGGGCGGTTGCAGCATGTATACAGACCGGGGAAAAAGCAAAAAGGGGATATCATCTGGCAACAGGATGTGATATTCCGGAAAAAACGGATCCGGTACAGATTGACTGGTTTATGGAAGCAGTTAGAAATTATGATAGAGATCATAGTAGAAACAGATAAGGAAGGAATTATGATGAATATACAGGAACTGGAAAAAAGAATCAAACTGCCGGAAGCAGCAGGAAAGGCGGTAGATCAGATAAAGATTACAGAAGCAGAGTATCAGGAGCAGAAACAGATTTTTGATAGAAATCTGGAAGAATTTATTGATAAATGGAAGAATCGGGAGAACAAATATGAATGGGCATTGAAGTTTTATCTGATGTTGTGCTGTGAAACATATGAAGTGTATAAAGAAAAAGGGATTGCCGGCGAGATTTTTGACAAGACATTTTATGATATTACCATTTGGTGCGAAGAGTGTTACCGAAAATATCAGATATATGGACTGGAAGAGATCGGATGGATCGCACAGTCTGTTAAAATGAATCTTTTCAGACTAGGAAGATTGCAGTTCGAACCGTATATACTAAAGGAAAATCTGAAATGTAAATCAGGAATATTAAAGCGAGGAACGGAGGTTCTCAATGTACATATCCCGGCCGGAGAACCGCTGGATCATGAAAAATGCCTGGAGTCATTTAAGATGGCTGAATACTTCTTTGAGGATGATAGCAAAAGGCATATCTATATGTGTGATTCATGGCTGTTATCCCCAAGGTTGAAAGAAGTGCTTGGAGAAGAAAGCAATATTTTGAAATTCCAGGATATGTTCGAGATCGTGAAGATCTACGAAACGTATCCACAGGCGGAACAAAGAGTATTTTTAGATGTAAAAAAAGATAAACAGCAGTATCCGGAAGACACAGGTCTGAGAAAAAAATTAAAGAAGTATCTGATAGAGGGAAAGAATCCGGGAATAGGCGTTGGAATTATAGAAAAGATTTATAAATTAATATGATTTATAAATATAATTAATTTGAGAGTGCCGAAAGACTTGGTTATAATAAAAAATGGATTATGAAAAATGTTTGGGACATTTGTAAAGAAGAGAAAAGGAGAAAATTATGAAAAAGAAATTCATCAGCGCACTTTTATGTGTTGCAATGACTGCATCACTCGTCGTAGGATGCGGATCAAAATCAGATGATAAAAAAGAAGCATCTGATGGAAAAACTACTCTTACTTTTTGGTGCCATGAAAATGAACCATGGGTAAAATCTTACAAGAAAGTAGCAGAAAAATTCGAGAAAGAAAATCCGGACTATAAAGTTGTTGTAAAAGATTATCCGTACAAAGTTTACAATGACAAGATTCAGACTGCACTGACTTCAAAAACAGCAGGACCGGATATTATTGCTGTATGGGGTGGAAATGCACCTGCATTTATTGAATCAGATTCGCTCTCAGAAGTACCGGAGAGTCTGGCAAAAGAGCTGGATGAAGATTATCTTGCACCAACAACCGGTATTTATAAAAAAGAAGGAACTTATTATGGTGTTCCGATGGAATTCAACCTGGAATATGGCGGAATGATTGTCAACAAAAAGTTGTTTGACAAAGCTGGAATTGCTTATCCAAAGACATGGGATGAGTTGAGAAGCGTATCCAAGCAGGTATCAAAGATGAATGGGGATGTATCAGAGATGAAAGGTTTCGAGATGATCGATACAGATGCTCTGATCTGTAACTACCTTGCAATGATTCTTCAGCAGGGCGGACAGTATCTGGAAGAAGATGATTCCATTAATTTTGCAACTCCGGAAGGAATCAAGGCAATGAATGAGATCGTAAGCATGGTAAAGGACGGAGAATGTGATCTTGAGAATCTGACAGCCGGTGAGTATTGCTACAATGATGTATATAAAGATAAAGGATATATGTCATCTGTAGGATCATGGGCGATCGGAGAAGGAACAGATACTTACAGCCTTACATATGGTAAAGATTTTGAATATGTGCCGGTTCCTCAGTATGGTGAGAAGATGGCCTTTGCATCAGAAACAGGATGGGGATTAATGGTTCCTAAGAACAGTGCTAATCAGGATATGGCATGGAAATTCATTGAATTCTTCAGTAATCCGGACAATCTGGTAGAACATAATATTGCATGTAATCAGCTTCCACCGAGAAAATCTCTATTAGACAGCGAAAAATACAAAGAAGCAATGCCAAATATCTCATTCCTTCTGGATATCCTGCCAGACGGACAGTGGATGGGACCATACAACACTTCTGATATGAGAGATATCTTTAATGAAATGTTTATTGACCTTTGCCAGTCTGACAAAACAGACGTAGAAGGTGCATTAAAAGAAGCATCTCAGAAGATTACAGAAAAATGTAAGATCAGCTATTCTATGGAATAGAAAAGTGCATGGCAGAGAATACCGCACAGGTTTCTCTGCCATTTTTATAAAAGGGAAAATCAATGAAGAATAATCGTTTTGTGGCTTGTGTATTGATACCGAGCGTTATATTTTTACTTATATTTGCAGTGTTTCCGGTAGCTTACGGACTGGGAATATCATTTTATGATTATAATCCAACGAGTTCTTATAATGAATTCCTTGGGCTGGAAAATTACAAAAGGCTGCTTACAGATGAAGTGTTCTGGATAGCAGTAAAAAATACGATCATTTTTTGTGTAGTGGCAGTTACAGCGAATATTGTGATCACATTATTCCTTGCCAAAATTATTTCTGTTCTGCCATCCAAAGGAATGAAAACATTCTTCCGTACGATACTCTTTATTCCGTGTATTGCGCCGATTGTCGGAACATCTATGGTGTGGAAATATGGAATGGTCGGAACCGATGGAGGATTATTGAACCGTATTTTGGGACTTATGGGGATGCCGCCTAGGAATTGGTTCCTGACAACCTGGCAGCTGCTTGCAATTATAATCGTATATACATTATGGGCGGATATTGGATATAATGTTGTACTTTTTACAGCAGGAATCGAAGGGGTACCGAAAGAATTTGATGAAGCGGCAGCAATCGACGGTGCAGGACCGGTCCGGAGATTTGTGTCTATAAAATTACCGTTAATGAGCCGTACATTTGCATTCGTGGCAATCATGACAATGGCCAATTATTTCCAAATGTTTGCACAGTTTCAGGTGTTTGCGCCGGACGGAGGACGTAGTAATTCGGCAATGGTTCTGACAAATTACATTTATAAAACGAGTTTTAGCAGCTATGATATGGGGTATGCTTCAGCAGTAGCGGCGGCTTTGTTTATGATTGTATTTATTGTAGCGATGATTCAGAATAAAATGATGCATGCAGATTGGAGTTATGAATAATGAAAAAGAAGAAAAATGTATATAAAAAACACCATATAGTGATTATTGCATTTCTTACCGTTTTTTCGCTCATCATGATGTACCCAATGGCGTGGATGTTGATGACATCATTCAAGAGTAATGCAGATATCCAGATAAATAAGACAAAATTCTTTCCGGAAAAGTGGACGATAGAAGGATACCGGACAGCATTTGAAAAAGCACCGATTGCCCAGTGGTTTATCAACAGTATTCTGGTGGTGATTGTTGTTACGGCGGCGGTGATCATTACCAGTACATTGATCGGGTATGTTTTTGCAAAATATGAATTCAAAGGGAAAAAGGTATTGTTTGTATTGCTTCTGGCAACGATGATGGTGCCACCACAGGTAACCATGATTCCGCGTTATCTGATGATTCAGGAAATGCATTTATTTAACACGATTGGAGCATTGATTGTGCCGGGACTGATCAGTGCATTTTCAATCTACATGGCAAGGCAATTTATTGCTGATGTACCTGACAGTCTGTGTGAAGCGGCTAAGATAGATGGTGCCGGACCGTTCAGAATCTATTGGAGTGTAATACTTCCGAATATAAAACCAGCCATTGGTTCAATCGGAATATTCACAGCAATGATGAACTGGAACGACTATCTGAATCCGTTATTGATGCTAAATGATATGGAAAAAATGACGCTACCGTTAGGATTGGTAATTTTTGATACGCAGAGAGTGGCAGATATGTCGGCAACGATGGCGGCCGCATCTATGATGATGATGCCGATGATCATTATATTTGTTATCTTCCAGAAGCAATTTGTAAAAGGAATGACAATGAGTGGTATAAAGTAATAAGGGGAGGAAGGTTATGTTTGAACAGAAGAAAATAACATACAAAATGAAGCTTTTAAGCTCTTTGGCAAAGGTATTTCAGGATGAAGAACCGGTATACCAGATGGAATGTCAGACGTTGAGTGCTCTTTGGGGTGAAACAGTATCTTTTCAAGCAGCATATACCGGAGACTTTTTTATGCGGGAGAGACTGGATGTGGAAGTAGTATCACCACTGAAAGACTATATCAGAGTCAGAACGGTGGAGCAGGTTCCGGTAGGAAGAGCGACGAATGGAATTGTAGATGATAATTATCTGCGGACAGAGCCTGGATTGTATCCAGATCTTTTGCGGGACGTGAAAGATGGAAAAGTAATCGTGTGCTCGAATCAATGGAGAAGCCTCTGGATTGATATTGAAGTGACGAAAGATATTGCACCGGGAAATTATGAAATAGAGCTTCGATTGAAAAAAGAAGGAGACGTTGTAGCGTCCGCAAAGCAGAGAGTAACGGTGATTGGAGTGGAACTTCCGAAGCAGAAGATTATGCACACAGAATGGATGCATGCAGACTGCCTTGCCGATTATTATCATGTAGATGTATTCTCTGAGGGACATTGGAAAATACTGGAGAATTATTTCAAGGAATATGTAAAGCGCGGCTGTAATATGATGCTGACTCCGCTTTTTACATCTCCGCTTGATACGGCTGTCGGATTGGAACGTACAACGACTCAGCTGATAAAAGTTGAGGTGGTAAAAGGAGAATACCGTTTTGATTTTTCAAAATTGAAGAGATGGATCGATCTTTGTAAGAAATGCGGAATAGAGTATTATGAAATGTCACATCTTTTCTCTCAATGGGGAGCAAAGTATGCACCGAAAGTTGTGGCAGAAGTAGACGGAAAAGAAGAAAAGATCTTTGGATGGCATACCCCGGCAGTTGGCGAATATACCCGATTCCTGAAGGCTTTTCTTCCACAACTAATTGAAAAATTAAAAGAATGGAACATTGATCAGGTTACATATTTCCATATTTCGGATGAACCGAGAGAAGAGCATCTGGAAAGCTACCGTGCGGCAAAAGAATCTCTGGGAAATATGCTGGATGGATTCCATACATTTGACGCATTGTCAAGTTATGAATTCTACCGTCATGGGCTAATTGATAAGCCAATTCCGGGAAACAATGAAATCGAAGAATTTTTGGAACATGGGCTGACAGATATGTGGACTTATTATTGTACCGGCCAGTTTTATGAAGTGAGCAACCGATTCATGTCTATGCCGTCCGCAAGAAACAGAATATATGGAGTCCAGCTTTATAAATATAAGATTATCGGAATTCTCCACTGGGGATATAATTTTTATAACAGTCAGTTCTCGATAGAACATATCAATCCATATGAAGTGACAGACGCAGGAAATGCGTTCCCTTCGGGGGATCCATTCTTGGTATATCCAGGTGCGGACAGAAATCCGGAAGAATCTATCCGGATGATGGTTCATTATGAAGCATTGACAGATCTGCGGGCACTGGAACTTTTGGAATCCCTGACCAGCAGGGAACATGTGATGGAACTTATCGAAGGTGAATTGGCGGAGCCATTGACATTTAAGCGGTATCCGAAGTCGGATATGTATTTGATCATGTTGAGAAACCGGGTGAATAAGGAAATCCAGAAATTTGGTATTTAATTTATTAACAATCCGCTGCCAGTCACGACTTGAAGGAAACAATAGATAAGGATTATTGTGAATGTGGAATGCCGTTAGAAACAATTAGAGAGTCAGAAGCACCGTTAAAGGAACGAAGCGAACGTGTTTGAGGCGAACGCCGAGTTTGAGCGTAGTTCCTTTGCTTTTAGGTGATTCTGACTCTCTTAGTGTTTCTTATGGTATGGAACCTGAACAAGAAGCCTTATCTATTGTTTCCTTCAAGGACTGAGAGGTCGCTTCCCCGTTAATAAATTAAATCCCAAAATACACTGCTGAATACGCCGAAAGATCCAGCACAGCTTTCCCATCCGTAACCTTCACTTTCTTCTTCGTATACTTCTTACTTCCTCCAAATGTTACATCATCACTAGCCAGAATCACTTCCAGTTCTTTCGCATCTTCCACCGGAAGTTCATAGCCTTTCTGATCCTCATCCGAGAAATTAAAGACAGCGGCAATACGTTCTTTGCCATCCGTTCTTTCAAAAGCGTAGATACAGCGTTCTTCCTGATGACAGTCCAGCCAATGGAAGCCGGCGTTTTCATAGTCTTTTGCGGAAAGAGCCGGAGTTGTCATATACAGATGATTCAGTTTCTGCATGAAGTGATGGAATGCATCGTGAATTGGATACTTCAGGATATCCCAGTCCTGTTCACGTTTTTCATCCCATTCACGGAGCTGTCCGATCTCATTCCCCATGAAGTTTAATTTCTTTCCAGGATGTGCATACATGTACATATAGAACGCACGCGCCTGTGGGAATTTCTCTTCGTATTCTCCATGCATTTTCTGGGCGATGGTTGCCTTTCCGTGAACCACCTCGTCATGTGAAAGCGGAAGAAGGAAATCATCGTTATAATAGTACATCATGGAGAACGTAAGCTTGTGATAATCACGGCTTCTGTACTCCGGTGCTGTGCGGAAGTAGTCGAGTGTATCGTTCATCCAGCCCATATCCCATTTGTAATCGAATCCAAGTCCGCCCTGATCAGCAGGTTTTGTTACGCCTTCGAAAGAAGTAGAATCCTCGGCAGAGAGCATAACTGTCGGGTGCAGTGTTTTTAATCCGCGGTTCATTTCACGAATAAAGTCTACTGCATTATTGTTGACACCTCTTGCCGGTTCACCCTGCCAGTAAATGATACGGCTGATTGCATCCATACGGATTCCGTCCACATGATATACGCTTAACCAGTAGTTCGCAGCAGACTGCAGGAAGCTTCGAACCTCGCCTCTGGAATGCATGAAGTTGCAGCTTCCCCATTCGCTGACACCGACATCCTGATGTGGATATTCATAAAGTGAAGTTCCGTCATAATCGGCCAGTGCATAATGATCAACGGCAAAATGTACCGGCACAAAATCCATGATCACACCGATGTCGTTCTTGTGGCAGGCATCAATGAATTTCATCAGTTCTTCGGCAGTTCCATAGCGTGATGTCGGGCTGAAGAATCCAGTATTCTGATATCCCCAGGATTCGTCACACGGGTGTTCGCTGAGCGGCATGATCTCGATATAGTTATAATCATTTTCCTTAAGATAAGGGATCAGGATGTCGATCATTTCTACATAAGTGTACCAGTCGTCTGCTTTTTCAGAAGGCTTCTTAAATGAGCCGAAATGCAGTTCGTAGATATTGAGTGGTTTGTCCTTGCATACTGAACGCTTCTGCATCCATTTGCTGTCTTTGAATTTGTAATGGGACAGGTCGCGGATGATAGACGCGAAGTTCGGACGGAGTTCCATGCCGAAGCCGTAAGGATCGCAGTGCTCTACGCAGTTTCCGTCCTGTCTGTAGATGCGGTACTTGTACATCATGCCCGGCTTTGCACCTTTGGCATAACATTCCCAGAAATTTCCGTCATAAGTTTTATTAAGTTCCCATTCCTGCCAGTCGTTAAATTCCCCAATGACTGTAATGCGTGATGCAGCAGGTGCAAAGGTACGGAATGTGGTTCCGTCTTTGTCCGGGTGTGCGCCGAGAAATTCATAGGCGTCGAATATTTTTCCTGTGTAAAATCCGTAAAAATCCATATTAACCTCCGTAAAAATGCAACGTAAATAATTAACTGCCGAAAAGATAATGGACAGTAGTTGCTTTTTTGATCTATAATCATATTATAAGAGAAATGCGAGAAGGTATCCACCGACAAAACCGACGAATGGGTGGATAACCGACGAATGGGAAAAAGTGTCGGGAAAGTGAGAAAATGAAATGGATCTTAGGATTGAGAAAACAGAGCGGGGAATCAAGAATGCATTTATCGAACTGCGTTCCAGAAAACCTCTGGAAAAGATAACAGTAAAAGAATTATGTGAAAGTGCAAGGATCAATAAGTCTACCTTTTATGCACATTATAAAGATATCTACGATCTGTCAGATGCGATGGAAGAAGAAGTGGTACAGTCGATTGCGAACAGTATTCAGCATCCGGAATATCTTCTGGAGCATCCGGCAGAATTCGCAAGGGAACTTCTGATGGCCTATATATCTCAGAATTCTCTGACGGCAATATTATTTTCCGGCAGTCAGGCAAATCATTTCGCGGACAGTATTGAGCGGAGTATCAAGCAGATGATTTTTGAAAAATATCCGGAGTTTGAAGAAGATACGGCGATGAACGTGATGTTGAGTTTTTGCATTCAGGGAAGCTACCATGCTTATCAGAAGAACCGGAGCGGAGATATCATGACGGTGATCGATGTGATCGCAGGGATGACGGGAGCGGTTCGACCGATGTATGAAGAACGATTGGGGGAGAGCAGATCATGAATCTGGAACAACCGTGTATCCGCATTTCGGTGCGGAATCTGGTGGAATTTATATTGAGATATGGAGACATTGACAATCGGACCGGCGGGGCAGATAAGGAGGCTATGCAGCAGGGCGGCCGGATACACCGGAAAATCCAGAGACAGCAGGGGGCAGAGTACCGTGCAGAGGTCTCGTTAAAGTATCAGATAGCGTGCGATGGATTTATCCTGAGTGTAGAAGGAAGAGCGGACGGGATCATAGAACTTCCGAAGCGTGTGGTGATCGACGAGATCAAAGGAGTATTTAAGGATTTGAAACGTCTGAAAGAACCGCAGCTTTTACATCTGGCTCAGGCAAAATGCTATGCCTATATCTATGCAGAACAGAAAAATCTGGAAGAAATCGGAGTACAGATGACGTATTGTAATTTAGATACCGAAGAAATCCGGAGATTCCAGGAGGTATATACCCGGGCAGAACTTAAGAAATGGTTCGAAGAACTTGTATCAGAATATGAAAAATGGGCAAGATACCAGATGGAATGGAGAGCAAAGAGAAATGCTTCAATCAAAACAGTGGAATTCCCATTCGAATATAGAGACGGACAGAAGAAACTGGTTGCGTCGGTATACAGGACAATTTTGAGAAAAAAGAAATTATTTATCCAGGCACCGACCGGAGTCGGCAAGACAATGGCGGCCGTATTTCCGGCGGTGAAAGCAGTCGGGGAAGAACTGGGAGAAAAGATCTTTTATCTGACGGCGAAGACGATCACCAGAACGGTGGCAAGTCAGGCATTCGAGATCCTGAGGAAGCAGGATCTGAAGATGAAAGTCATCACATTGACGGCAAAAGAAAAGATCTGTTTCTGTGAGGAAACTATCTGTAATCCGGATGCATGTCCATATGCCAAAGGACATTTTGACCGTGTAAATGCTGCTGTTTATGAACTGCTCACATCGACAGATGAGATGAGCCGGGAAGTGCTGGAAGAACAGGCAAGGAAATGGAATGTGTGTCCGTTTGAAATGGCACTGGATGTATCGCAGTGGGTAGATGCGGTTATATGTGATTATAATTACGTCTTTGATCCGAATGCACATCTGAAACGCTTTTTCGGAGACGGCGTCAAAGGAGAATATCTGTTTCTGATCGATGAGGCACACAATCTGGTCGAACGTGGGAGAACCATGTACAGCACCAGTATTTGCAAGGAAGATTTTCTGAAAATCAAAAAGCTGGTAAAATACGGAGAACCGAAACTTGTCTCGGCGTTGGAGAGCTGCAATAAGCAGCTTCTGGAGTTAAAAAGAGAATGTGACGGCTGCCAGATACTGAATAGTGTGTCACATGTGTATATTAAGCTATTGTCTTTGATGACAAAGCTGGAAGAGTTTATAGAAGACTGTAAAGATGAAGTAATACGGAAAGGGGTACTGGAGTTTTACTTTGGTATCCGTAATTTCATATATATTCATGACCGGCTGGATGAAAATTATCTGATTTATTCAGAACTAAGTGAAGAAGGAAAGTTTTACCTGCATCTGTTCTGTGTCAATCCGGCGGGATGCCTGCAGGAATATATGGGAAAAGGAAATAGTACGATATTATTTTCGGCAACATTTCTTCCAATCAATTATTATAAGAAACTGTTATCTGCGGCAAAGGATGATTATGCGATCTATGCAGAATCTCCATTTGAACAAAGCAAAAGATTACTGCTTCTGGGAAATGATGTCAGCACGAAGTATACCAGACGCGGACCGGAGATGTACCGTAAGTATGCAGAATATATGATGCGTGTGATAAAAGGAAGAACAGGAAATTATCTTGCCTTTTTCCCGTCTTACCGATTTCTGGAAGAAGTGTGGGAAGCATTCATGGAACTGCCGCAGGAACAGATTGAAGTTGCAGTACAGTCCCAATATATGACGGAGCAGGAACGGGAAGAATTCCTGAAAAAATTCGAACAGGAAAGAGCACACAGCCTGATCGGCTTCTGTGTGATGGGTGGTATTTTTTCAGAAGGAATTGATCTGACGGAAGATAAACTGATCGGGGCAATGATCATCGGGACAGGACTTCCGCAGGTGTGTCTGGAACGGGAACTTTTAAAGTATTATTTTGACCGGAAGAATCTGAATGGATTCGATTATGCTTATTTGTATCCGGGCATGAATAAGGTGCTACAGTCGGCAGGACGAGTCATCCGGACTGATCAGGACAGAGGGGTGATTGCACTTTTGGATGAACGTTTTATGGACCGGCGGTGCCAGGAGGTGTTTCCGAGGGAGTGGAATGATTTCCAGATCTGTAACAGTGAAAATATCGAAGAAAAGATAGCAGGGTTCTGGAAGGAAGAACAGATGGATAAGAGGTAAGCAGAATCAGAAAAATATTATTTATAGAAAAATATATTATAGAACAATATGATAGGAAAAAATACCATGAGGGACATATGCCACATGGTATTTTATGCGAAAGTAAATAAAAGTAGCTGCCACCGGTAGTTCTTTCGGGGATACTTTGGCAGGAAAAAGAGTTTGTAAACATATTAAAAATAAGATAAAAACTCCTGTGCGGATTTGGATACCGGAACCTTCTCGTTATGCGCAATGACAAGTTCGCGTTCCGGAAGCGATTCCTTCGTCTCAACAATGAACAGAGAATCCGAATCGGCTGTCTGGGAAAGACAGAAATCCGGAATAAATGCGATTCCAAGTCCGATGCGGGCAAGGTCGATCAGAAGGTCATTACTGCTGAGTTCGATCTCCGGAACCAGATCCAGCTGATTCTGAAGGAACAGGTTGTGCAGATATTCGCTGGTTGTACTCTTTCTGTCCAGCATAAGGATCGGGTAGTCCAGAAGTTCTTTGAAAGAAACCTTCTTTCCTTTTAATTCTTTAAATGCTTCATTGGCAATGAACACATCCTGGAAATCTTTGATCTTTTTCACATTCGGAACATTCCCGAGATAGGAATTCGGTGAATTGACAACGATCAGATCCACCTGCCCGGTCTCCAGGAGTTCTACGCAGCGGATCGATGTCGCATTCGTAACCTTGATATGCGCTCCCGGAAATTCCCGGTGGAAGCGTTCCAGATAAGGCACCAGGAAATAACGGCAGATCGTATCACTGGCTCCGATGTGAAGCTGTCCTCCGCGTACGCCGACATCGAGAAGCTGGCTTTCCCCACGCTTGATCAGGCTGATCGCCGGTTCGATATGGCGCAGAAGAATCTCTCCTTCGGTAGTAAGACGTACTTTCTTGGTGCTTCGGATGAATAAGGTCTGATCCAGCTTTTTCTCCAATGCCTTGATCGACTGGCTGACAGCCGACTGCGAGATAAACAACTGCTTGGAAGCTTCCGAAAAGCTTAAGGTGGAAGCTACATAGTAAAATACTTTATATAACTCATAGTTAATATCCATGATAAGTCCTCCTAATGAATCTTAACTGTATTATAAGTGAAATGAAAGAAAATTACAACCGTATTTACAATAGAAGTGTTATAATAATGAAGAACAGGAGGAAAAAAACTTGAAGAAATTAACAACGCTCATATCGGTTGTGGCCATGATGTGTGCAGTGATCGCAGCACTTGCATTCAGTATCTGGGCGGCAGTATATGGAGACAGTCATTATGGATTTTACAAAAAAGAATACCAGAAATATGAAGTGACAGAAGATCTGGATATGAACATCGACCATGTCATGTACGTGACAGAACATATGATGAACTATCTGATCGGAAAAGAAGAGAAGCTGTCAGTTGTAACAACGGTGGAAGGAAAAGAGCAGGATTTCTTCAATGAAAGAGACCGGCTGCATATGCGAGATGTCAGGAATCTATTCCTGGGAGGTATTAAGGTCGGGGGAGTTTGCCTGATTGTAGCTGCAGCCATACTGACGATGTTTAAAAAGCGGGAAAAAGACTGGAAGAGACTTTTTTGCAGGGCATATTCGATCGCACTTGGTGTATGGCTGGTCATAGGTGTACTGCTTGGCATTGCTTTCAGTATAGATTTTACGACGTGTTTTACGATTTTTCATAAACTGTTTTTTACCAATAATCTATGGATATTCAATCCGGAGACTGATTATATGATCCGGATGCTGCCGGAAGGATTCTTTTCTGATATGGTAATCCGTATCAGTGAGGTATTTGGAGCGGTGCTGGTAGTGATATGGATCGTATTGTTCGTTATTAAAAAATATTATAAAAAGCCAGAGGAATCGTAAATCTGTAAAAAAGGATTGACGGGAATGAAAATGATAAAGGATTAATAAGTACAGATTATAAAAGTGTTTAGATATATTAATTGTATTAAATAATGAATGTTGTGTTATACTAACAATAGAAAATGTGTAAAAATTCATTTATGGAGGATTACTTATGAGCAATGTAAAAAGAGTGTACGTGGAGAAAAAATCAGGATTTGATGTACAGGCCAAGGAGCTTAAGACTGAGATCCGCAGCTATCTTGGAATCAAAGACGTGGACAGTGTTCGTGTACTGATTCGCTACGATGTGGAAAATGTATCCGATGAGACATTTGAGAAAGCATGTAATGGCATCTTTTCTGAACCACCTGTAGATACATTATATAAAGAAGAATTTCCGGCAGAAGAAGGAAGCAGAATCTTTTCTGTAGAATTTCTTCCGGGACAGTTTGACCAGAGAGCGGATTCCGCTGTTCAGTGTATTCAGTTTATCAAAGAAGACGAGCAGCCGGTCATCCGTACCGCGACAACTTATGTGATCCATGGAGGAGAAGGCAGCTTATCAGATGAAGAATTTGAAGCAATCAAAGAACACTGCATCAACCCTGTAGATTCCAGAGAAGCACAGGGCGAAAAGCCGGAGACATTAGTTACCGTATTTGATGAGCCGGCAGATGTAAAAATCTTTGACGGATTCAAAGATATGGAAGAAAATAAGTTAAAAGAATTATATGATTCTCTCGGACTTGCCATGACATTCAAGGACTTCCAGCATATCCAGAATTATTTTAAATCAGAAGAAGACAGAGATCCTTCCATGACAGAGATCCGCGTTCTGGATACATACTGGTCAGATCACTGCCGTCATACAACATTCTCGACAGAACTTACAGACGTTTCATTCGGCGACGGCGATTACAGAGAGCCGATGGAAGAGACTTACAAACAGTACATCGCTGATCACAGCGAGATCTTCAAAGGAAGAGAAGACAAATTTGTCTGCCTGATGGATCTTGCACTGATGGCAATGAGAAAATTAAAACGTGAAGGAAAATTACAGGATCAGGAAGAATCCGATGAGATCAATGCATGCAGTATCGTTGTGCCGATCGAAGTAGACGGTGTGGAAGAAGAGTGGCTTGTGAACTTCAAGAACGAGACACATAACCATCCGACAGAGATCGAGCCATTCGGTGGAGCTGCTACCTGCCTCGGAGGAGCCATCCGTGACCCACTGTCAGGACGTACATATGTATACCAGGCAATGCGTGTTACAGGAGCCGCTGATCCAACCGTATCTGTAAAAGATACATTAAAAGGAAAGCTTCCACAGAAGAAACTGGTTAGAGAAGCAGCACACGGATACAGCTCTTATGGTAACCAGATCGGACTGGCAACCGGAGCAGTAAAAGAGATCTATCATCCGAATTATGTTGCAAAACGTATGGAGATCGGAGCAGTACTCGGGGCAGCACCAAGACGTGCAGTCATCAGAGAAACTTCGGATCCGGGAGATATCATTATCCTTCTCGGCGGACGTACCGGACGTGACGGATGCGGTGGAGCAACCGGATCTTCCAAAGTACATACAGAAGAGTCTATCGAGACCTGTGGAGCAGAAGTACAGAAAGGTAATGCACCTACAGAAAGAAAGATCCAGAGATTATTCAGAAGAGAAGAAGTCAGCAAGCTGATCAAAAAATGTAACGACTTCGGAGCAGGCGGAGTATCTGTTGCTATCGGAGAACTTGCAGACGGACTTCAGATCGACCTTGATAAAGTACCTAAGAAATATGCCGGCCTTGACGGAACAGAGATCGCAATCTCTGAATCACAGGAACGTATGGCAGTTGTTGTAGATCCAAAAGATGTAGATGAATTTATGAAATATGCATCCGAAGAGAACCTGGAAGCAACAAAGGTGGCTGTCGTAACAGAAGATCCAAGACTGGTCCTTTCATGGAGAGGAAAAGAGATCGTAAATCTTTCACGTGCATTCCTTGATACCAACGGAGCACACCAGGAGACAACTGTAGCGGTTGATATCCCGAACAGAGAAGACAGCATCCTCGTAAGAGAAGAAGTAAAAGACGTAAGAGAAAAATGGCTTGGTATGTTAAAAGACCTGAATGTATGCTCACAGAAAGGTCTGGTAGAAATGTTCGACGGATCCATCGGAGCAGCTTCTGTATTCATGCCGCACGGTGGAAAATATCAGAAGACAGAGACGCAGGCAATGGTTGCCAAGCTTCCGGTATTAACAGGAGACTGCGATACCGTAAGTATGATGAGTTACGGATTTGATCCATATCTGTCAACATGGAGCCCATATCACGGAGCAATCTATGCAGTGACAGAGTCTATCGCAAAGATTGTTGCAGCAGGTGGCGATTACAGCAAGATCCGTTTCACATTCCAGGAATATTTCCGTCGTATGACAGAAGATCCACACAGATGGAGTCAGCCGTTTGCAGCTCTTCTCGGAGCTTACAGTGCACAGCTTGGATACGGACTTCCATCCATCGGTGGAAAGGACAGTATGTCAGGAACATTCGAAGACATCGATGTACCACCGACACTGGTATCTTTCGCAGTGGACATTGCAAAAGAAAAAGACATTATCACACCGGAACTTAAGAAAGCCGGAGATAAACTGGTATGGCTTCGTATTGAGACAGATAATTACGACATTCCTGTATACGAGAAAGTTATGGATCAGTACAGTAAATTTACAGAAGATATCCACAGCGGTAAGATCGTAGCAGCTTATGCACTGGACAGACATGGTATTGCGGCAGCAGTCAGCAAGATGGCATTCGGTAACGGCATGGGTGTGAAGATCGAGCACGATGTAGACGCAAGAGATTTATTTGCACCGGCATTCGGAGATATCATCGCAGAAGTACCGGCTGATAAGGTATCTGAACTTGGAATTACTTATACTGTAATTGGTGAAGTAACAGACAGCGCAGCTATTGAATATAACGATGTGAAGATTGCGTTAGACGAAGCAGTATCTGCATGGGAAGAAACACTGGAAAAAGTATTCCCGACCAATTCCGGAGCGGAAGGACAGGATGCGAAGGTGGAGACAGGATTATATGATACATCTGATATTTATATCTGTGACCACAAGATCGCTCAGCCGACCGTATTTATCCCGGTAATGCCTGGAACAAACTGTGAATATGACAGTGCGAAAGCATTCGAAAGAGCAGGAGCAAAGGTGATCACAAAAGTATTCAGAAATATGAGTGCATCTGATATCGTTGATTCTGTAGAAGTATTTGAAAAAGCGATCGAACAGTCACAGATCATCATGTTCCCAGGTGGATTCAGTGCAGGTGACGAACCGGACGGATCAGCAAAATTCTTCGCAACAGCATTTAAGAATGCGAAGATGAAAGAAGCGGTAGAAAAATTATTGAATGAGCGTGACGGACTGGCACTTGGTATCTGTAACGGATTCCAGGCTCTGATCAAGCTTGGTCTGGTACCAAGCGGAGAGATTACAGGACAGCAGCCGGATTCACCGACACTTACATACAACACGATCGGCCGCCATATCTCCAAGATGGTCTATACAAAAGTAGTAACGAACAAATCTCCATGGCTCAGAGAAGCAGAACTTGGCGGAGTATACACCAACCCTGCATCTCATGGTGAAGGAAGATTTGTTGCAAATAAAGAATGGCTGGACAAGTTATTCGCAAATGGCCAGGTTGCAACACAGTACTGTGATCCGGAAGGAAATATCACAATGAACGAAGAGTGGAATGTCAACGGTTCTTACTGTGCGATCGAAGGTATTACAAGCCCAGACGGACGTGTACTTGGTAAGATGGCGCATTCAGAAAGAAGAAACAGAAGTGTGGCAATGAACATTTACGGAGAACAGGATATGAAGATTTTCGAATCAGGAGTAAAATACTTCAAATAATGAATGTTCAGGTGTCTGAGACTTCCGGTAATGAGATGAAAATTGGCATCCTTGTATTATAATAAATGCAATTTAGAGCGCAATCTGTTTCATAAAAATGAATATAACATGAGAAAAAGCACAAAACCCTTGCAAAATCTGCAAGGGTTTTGTAAAAAGTTGCAAAAAATAATAAAAACTGTAAAAAATATCTTGCCAGATACACTTGTTTGCTTTACAATAGTAAAGGACAAAGGCGTCAGGGAAAAACAGATGGCGTAAGTCATCTGCTTTTTTTATTCCAAAGCGTGTAGAAAAAACAGCCGGCGGCTGGATCGCAGTATTTGGACAAATTGTTGGACAGGGACGCTTTTGAAAAGGATACGTATATTATTTTAGGAGGTAGAAAGCTATGTCATATGTTGATGAAGTACTGGAGAAAGTAGTAGCTAAGAATCCTGCAGAGCCAGAATTCCACCAGGCAGTAAAAGAGGTATTAGAGTCATTAAGAGTTGTTGTAGAGGCTAACGAGGAGAAATTCAGAAAAGACGCTCTTCTTGAAAGACTTGTTGAACCTGAAAGACAGATTAAATTCCGTGTTCCATGGGTAGACGATAAAGGACAGGTTCAGGTTAATACAGGATACCGTGTACAGTTTAACAGCGCAATCGGACCATACAAAGGAGGATTACGTCTGCACCCATCTGTAAACCTTGGTATCATCAAATTCCTTGGATTTGAGCAGATCTTCAAGAACTCACTGACAGGACTTCCAATCGGCGGAGGTAAAGGTGGTTCTGACTTCGATCCTAAGGGAAAATCAGACAGAGAAGTAATGGCATTCTGCCAGAGCTTTATGACAGAACTTTGCAAATATATCGGAGCTGACACAGATGTTCCTGCAGGAGACATCGGAACAGGTGCAAGAGAGATTGGTTACATGTTCGGTCAGTACAAGAGAATCAGAGGCCTGTATGAAGGTGTTCTGACAGGAAAAGGATTAAGCTACGGCGGATCTTTAGCAAGAACAGAAGCTACAGGATATGGACTTCTCTACTTCACAGAAGAATTATTAAAGATCAACGGAAAAGACATCAAGGGAATGACAGTTGCAGTTTCCGGAGCTGGTAACGTTGCAATCTATGCAATCCAGAAAGCTCAGCAACTTGGAGCTAAAGTTGTAACAGCAAGTGATTCTACAGGATGGGTATATGATCCGGATGGAATCGACGTTGCAGCATTAAAAGAAATCAAAGAAGTAAAACGTGCAAGACTGACAGAGTACAAGAACTACCGTCCTAATTCAGAATATCATGAAGGACGCGGTGTATGGTCTGTTAAGGTTGACCTTGCTCTTCCATGTGCTACACAGAACGAACTTCACCTTGAAGATGCAAAACAGTTAGTTGCTAACGGATGCGTAGCTGTATGCGAAGGCGCTAACATGCCTACTACATTAGAAGCAACACAGTATCTGCAGGAGAATGGCGTGATCTTTGCACCTGGTAAAGCTGCAAACGCTGGTGGTGTTGCTACATCTGCACTTGAAATGTCACAGAACAGCGAGAGACTTAGCTGGACATTCGAAGAAGTAGATGCAAAACTGAAGAACATCATGGTAAACATCTGCCACAACATGGACGATGCTGCAAAACGTTACGGAATGGAAGGTAACTATGTTGCCGGAGCTAACATTGCAGGATTTGAAAAAGTTGTAGATGCTATGACAGCTCAGGGAATCGTATAGAATTAGTATTTAATTTATCAGGCGACGGCTACTCGGACCGGAATAAAAGTTAGTAATCCTTTCCTGTTCAGGTTCCGTCGGCGGGTAATACTAAAGGGGCAAAATTCTGCTAAAAGCAGGCATTCAAAATTTGAAACTCGGCATACGCCTCAAACAGTCAAATTTTGAATACCTAACGCAGAATTTTGCCCCTTAAGTATTACCAACACCTTCTCCACATTCACTGGAAAGGATACCCGACTTTTATTCCGTGGGTATCGGATGCCTGAAGAATTAAGTGCCTTATACTGCGTCCTTCAAGGACCGAGAGGTCAACCCAGTTAATAAATTAAATATCAATTGTAGAAATTATTTAAAAAATTTGAAAAAGGTGTTGACTTTCCACGAAACCAATGCTATACTAACGAAGTCGGTTCGAGAGAGACGACAAAATATATGGGATCATAGCTCAGCTGGGAGAGCATCTGCCTTACAAGCAGAGGGTCATAGGTTCGAGCCC
>OLQY01000186.1_pt1 | contig 81775 bp, 73 predicted proteins | sample 1672851 | NCBI WGS metagenome assembly OLQY01 (sample SAMEA3136730, study PRJEB25190) | human gut metagenome
GTAATGCATTATTAGAATTAATGAAAGATGAATTAGATGAAAAAAGAGAAGAAGGGATAAGAGAAGGGGAATCTCTTGGAGAAAACAGGATCAATCAGCTGATTTTAAAGTTGTCCGAACTTAACAGAACTGATGAGATTCTCAAAGCAGCTGCAGACCGGGAATATCAGAAGAAATTATTAAAAGAGTTTGGGCTTTAAAGAGAGCTGTTGCACATAGCAACAGCTCTCTACTATCTTGGCAAGTGCAAAAAGACAATATAAAAAGAGCCTGACGATTAATCGTCAAGCTCCATTTTTACTTTTGAAAACAATTCCTGTTACAAATACAATTGTGATTCTACAGATGCAGAACTCTCTCCTTGATCTCCTGCGTTCTTCCCTGATTCCAGAACTGCGTTCCGATATATCCGCAGGTACGTCTTGCAACATTCAGTGTATCCTGGTTGCGGTTTCCGCAATGCGGACACTCCCATACGAGCTTTCCTTCCTCATCTGTTATGATCTGAATCTCTCCGTCATATCCACATTCCTGACAGTAATCACTCTTTGTATTGAGTTCCGCATACATAATGTTGTCATAAATGAAACGGATGACCTGAAGTACGGCTGCAATGTTGTCTTTCATGTCCGGAACTTCTACATAGCTGATGGCTCCACCGGAAGAAAGTGCCTGGAACTGAGATTCAAACTTCAGTTTTGAGAAAGCATCAATCTCTTCTCTGACAAATACATGATAGCTGTTTGTAATATAACTCTTATCTGTAATTCCAGGAACAATGCCAAATCTCTTCTGCAGACATTTTGCGAACTTATAGGTTGTACTTTCAATCGGTGAACCATAGATACTGAAAGCAACGTTCGTCTCCTCTTTCCACTGGTTACATGCATCGTTCATGTGCTTCATAACATCCAGTGCAAATGGTGTAGCATCCGGATCTGTATGGGATTTTCCTGTCATATATTTCACACACTCGTAAAGTCCTGCATATCCAAGAGAAATCGTTGAATATCCTCCATAGAGAAGTTTATCAATCGGTTCTCCCTTCTTCAGGCGGGCAAGTGCTCCGAACTGCCACAGAATCGGTGCTGCGTCAGACAGTGTTCCTTTCAGACGGTTGTGTCTGCACATCAATGCGCGATAGCAAAGTTCCAGTCTGTCATCAAAGATTTTCCAGAACTTATCCATATCTCCACCGGAAGAAAGTGCAACATCAACAAGGTTAATCGTAACAACTCCCTGATTGAAACGTCCGTAGAACTTGTAGTTTCCGTTCTCGTCTTTCCATGGGCTTAAGCAGCTTCTGCATCCCATAACCGGGAAACAATTTCCTTCTTTAAGCTCTTTCATCTTTTTCTCGGAAATGTAATCCGGAACAAGACGCTTTGCAGTACACTTTGCTGCAAGTTCTGTCAGATAATAATATTCGCTTCCTTCTTCGATATTATCTTCTTCCAGAACATAGATCAGTTTCGGGAATGCAGGTGTCACCCATACTCCGGCTTCATTCTTAACTCCCTGATAACGCTGACGAAGTGTCTCTTCGATAATCATCGCCAGGTCTTTCTTCTCTCTCTCGTTCTTTGCCTCGTTCAAATACATGAAAACTGTAAGGAACGGTGCCTGTCCGTTAGTTGTCATCAGTGTGATCACCTGATATTCGATTGTCTGGACACCCTTTGTGATCTCTTTCTTCAGTCTTCTCTCTACGATCTCATTGAGCACATCTTCCGGATATTCCATTCCGACCAGTTCCTGTTCGCTGATCACTTCCTTGCGGATTTTCTCTCTGGAAACATCTACAAACGGTGCCAGATGAGCAAGTGAGATACTCTGTCCGCCATACTGGTTACTTGCAACCTGGGCAATGATCTGAGTTGCGATATTACATGCTGTAGAGAAGCTGTGTGGCTTTTCAATCATTGTACCGCTGATCACAGTTCCGTTCTGAAGCATATCCTCCAGATTCACAAGATCACAGTTGTGCATATGCTGTGCATAATAGTCAGAATCATGGAAGTGGATAATTCCTTCTCTGTCTGCCTCCACAATATCATGTGGGAGAAGCATTCTTGTTGTCAGGTCACGGCTGACCTCTCCTGCCATATAATCTCTCTGTACGCTGTTGACTGCCGGGTTCTTGTTTGAGTTCTCCTGCTTTACATCCTCGTTGTTGTACTCGATCAGTGACAGGATACGATTGTCTGTTGTATTCGCCTTACGGACAAGGGATCTCTTATAACGATATCTTACATACTTACGTGCAAGTTCAAAAGCTCCGGTAGCCATAATCTGATTCTCTACCATATCCTGGATCTCTTCTACGGATACTGCACGATTCAACTTGTTACACTTGAATTCCACATATTCTGCGATATCTTCAATCTGGCTGTCTGTCAGCGTACGCTCCCCATTATCCTTATCCGCTTTCGTCACAGCAACCACGATTTTCTGTATATCAAATGTCTCTTCCGACCCATTTCGCTTGATAATTTTCATTGATCAGTCTCCTCACTTTTTCTTATTCTTGCACGATATCTTGTGTTTTATCCGTTTCTATCGTGCTGTCTGATACTTATTCTAATACAAAATATAGTATAATGCAATCCCCAAAACACAGTATCATGTATTTTCAGAACATCTGCTACATTTTTTGAGTTTTTCATTTAACTGATAATCTTTACTCCATCTGTTATACAAAATCAAAACTGTCTATGAATTATCTGTCTACTCATTCTCCTTTCACACCTGCGGAAAAGGCAGCCAAACAGTCCTTATTCAAGGACTTTGGCTGCCTTTTCTTTCGTTTTATTTCAGGTAATAATTCTATTTATTTTTCGAATTCACAGATAATTCGGTCAATTCTTTTTCTAATAAGACCCGTTATGTTTTGCATGGAAATCTCTTGTCTCTTTGACGATCACTCCGTTCAATGCAAGAAGTGCGATCAAGTTCGGGAATGCCATCAGCGCATTGAAGATATCCGCAATATTCCATACTGCTTTTACTGTCATATAAGGTCCAATGAATACTGCAAGGATATACAGGATACGATATCCCATTACAACTCCTTTATTTCTGTTAAACAGGTATTCCACGCATCTCTCGCCGTAATAGTTCCATCCGAGAATTGTTGTGAATGCAAAGAATACAAGACACAGCATCAGGGAGAATGTCGCTACGAACGATGGGAATGGAAGTCCTTTCTGGAAAGCATCCATTGTGATTGCCACACCTTCAAGTTCCGGGTTCAGCCAGGAACCGGCGATCACGATAGAAAGTCCTGTCATTGTACAGATTACGATTGTATCAATAAATGTTCCTGTCATAGACACAAGTCCCTGACGGACCGGTTCTTTTGTTCTTGCTGCAGCTGCTGCGATCGGTGCACTACCAAGTCCGGACTCGTTTGAGAAGATTCCTCTTGCAACACCTTTCTGCATTGCTACGAACACGGATCCAACCGCTCCTCCTGCAAGTGCACTTCCTGTAAATGCAGATTTCACGATAGAAGCCAGTGCTGCCGGAACAGCTGTGATATTTGTAATAATGATGATTACTGCAAGTCCTACATAAAGAACTGCCATAAATGGTACGATAACTTCTGATACTTTAGCAATTCTCTGGATTCCTCCAAGAACTACAAGACCTACGCATAATGTCAGAATTACTCCTGCGACTACAGTTGCCCAAGAATAATTTCCTCCAAACAGGGAAACTGTATGTGCCATATCCGGATCAAAGAAGTTCTTAACTGCGGATGCAATACTATTCACCTGTGTAAATGTACCGATTCCGAAGAGACCAACTCCGGCTCCGAAGAATGCGAAAATCTTCGCAAGCCATGTCCACTTCTTACCCATTCCATTTTCAATATAATAGAATGGTCCGCCGAGTACATGCCCGTCTTCGTCGATTGTACGATATTTGATTGCCAGAAGACCTTCTGCGTATTTTGTCGCCATTCCAAAGAATGCCGCGATAACCATCCAGAACAACGCTCCCGGACCACCAAGTGCGATTGCTGTTGCAACACCTGTGATATTACCGGTTCCGATCGTTGCTGACAGAGCTGTACAAAGTGCCCCAAAGCTGGTCACTTCTCCGCTACCGTCTTCTTCATCTTTAAACATGAATTTGAAAGCTTTGCCAAGATGCCTGATCTGTACAAGACCAAGTCTGGCTGTTAGAAAGATACCTGTTGCCATGATGAGGCAGATCAACGGAAGCCCCCACACAGCATTGTCGATTGCAGTGATGATTTTGTCGATTTGTGCAAACATTTCTTTATTCCTCCATCCTTTTGCCTGAGAGACTCGCGGCATGTAACTGCATCCATGACCGCTTACACCTTCGGCGCTCTTTTTAAAGAGACTCTCCTGAGTATTGCTGTCATTCACGTCAGATGTGAATGACAGCAAGTTTTCTCTTTCGTGCTTTAACACGATAAAATTAAGAATAGCACTATGTTATAAGAAATGCAATACGTTTCAAACATTTTTTCAATTAAGAATACTAATATTTATTAATAAACATTAACAATAAGATTATTCTGCCAGCTCTTTTCCTGCTGCCTTAAGTTCTTCAAGTACATCATCCTCCGGAGCCTCATTTGCGATGATTCCTTCTTCACGGATCAACTGTGCCCCAGCGTTTTTCATGCGGTCTGCCCAGTCTCTCATCCATTCTCCGTCTCCCCATCCATAAGAACCGAACAGAAGGATCTTCTTCCCTGACACATAAGATTCCAGTTCTTCTACAAATGGTTCCATCTCAGATTCTTCAAGCACCTCTGCCCCCATTGCCGGGCATCCAAGTGCAAATGCAGCTTCTTCTGCCACTGTTTTTGCATCTGCATCCCCTACTTCCAGAAGTTCTGCTTCCTGACCTGCCGCTTTGATTCCTTCGGCAACCGCCTCTGCCATTGCCTGTGTATTACCGGTTCCACTCCAATATACAACTGATATACTCATTTTATAAATTCCTCCACTTTCTTTGATTCAATGCAATTTCACGGATGTTTTTTCCATCCAGATACTCATTCACCGCACAAACCTTTGCACGGTCATATTCATGAAAAATCATTCTCGCTTTTTCAGGATTACTATATACTTTCCAGTATCCTGTCATAATAAAATCTCTGCCTTCTTTTTCAATAAAGCTCTGCACATCTGCCGTCGGATATCCGAGAAAAGCTCCAATCTCATGTGGAAATCCAATTCCTTGTGCAGTACACTCGCAGATACGTTCTGACAGATGTGCCAGCATTTCCTCGATATTGCTTTCCTTATATCCGTATTGTCCGATCAGTTCGCGGAGTTTTGGCTGGTTCATATATTCTTCCAGCTCTTTGGGGCGATAGAAAAGGACAAGGCATTTCCCCTCTGAGCAGGATAATTTATAAAAATTGATCTCCATCCCGGAAAACATTTCTTCCAATTCAGAATATGATTCATTTTCCATTGAAATCAGGCCAGATACTTTAAGCCCTTTCAGAAAAGGCGCACACTGTAATATAACCTGAAACCCAAGCCTCACCTTCCGGTCTTTATTTTTTAGATAGTAGGATAATACTTCCGTCGGCATATCGTTCTCCTTAGCTTTATTTTGAGAATTGTTTTCATTCAAGTATTATGTTATCATAAATGAAAATGATTTTCAATACAGTTTTTGAGAACTTTTCTCATTACCTTGGTGGCATCTTGCTGCTCATTTCTTATGGTAATTCCGCATAAAACTTTTTCAAATTTTAACACTTTTTTAGTTGTTACTCACATATCTTTAGTGTATAATGAATTTATAAATATTTGAGAGGTGAGAAAATCTCAAACATTATACACACTTACATAAAGGAGAGATTCGCCATGGTAAATTTAATCACAGGCCCAAGAGGCAGCGGAAAAACACAGCAGATGATCGATCTTGCAAACGAGAAGGTTAAGACTTCTTCCGGTAATGTCGTATTTATTAAAAGGAGCAGCAAAGACACTTATTCTGTAGATTTCAATATCCGTGTCATCAAGATGGCTGATTATCCTGACATCCTTACCTTAGAAGAATTCGTAGGTTTCCTCTATGGTATGGCTGCTGGCAATCACGATATCGAGGCTGTTTTCATTGACAGTATCTTAAAGCAGGCTAATATCACATTAGAAAGTCTTCCGACATTCATCGAGAAATTAAATAAGATTTCCGAAGATGCCAAGATTGACTTCTACCTCAGCGTCAGCGCAGATAAAGCTGAGATTGCAGATGTTGACACACTTGAATGCACAGTTCTGTAAGTATTTACAGCGTAGTGTAACACAGGATTCGCCCTTCTGGGTCTGAACAGTTACAATAATTTTAAGAATTAAAAAAGAAGTACTTCCGTTCTCCGGTTGTACTTCTTTTTTTCGCTTCTTTCTCTTATTCTGTCTGTGCAGAATCCCCTGCCGTATCTTCTGCCTGCTCTTCTTTCGCAGCTTTTGTGCTGATCTGTTCACTCGCTTTTCCATTCAGGGAAAGAACTGTATCCACCTGCTCCCCCTTCTTATACTCAACTGTGACTTCATCTCCGACATTAAACCGGATAATATCAATAAAATCTACAACAGATACATCAAAGATCTCATCCGAACCTTCAAGCATGATATAATAATGAGAATCACCGTCTATAACGCCCTGGGCGATCTTTGTGATCTTAGCTGTCAGTGTATCTACGGATCTTGTATCCTCAGCTTCTGTCTTGATCCCGTTCTTATACATCAGATTAGTGTAAGACTCCTCGCATTCACTGACCGTATCTCCAATTGCAACAATCTGATATTTCTGCACATTTACCATCGCATACTTCTTCACCAGACCGGCATCATCCTTCAATGCAATGAAATAGGTCGGTTCACCGGAAATATTTAAAAGCAGTGGGAATGTTGCCGTATAGTGCAGATTCTGTACCTGCCCTTCTGCAGAAGACATCGCTGAACTCTCTGTTGCTCCTTCAATCTCATAGAACTTTGTCTCCATTGTTCTCTGATTCATCAGAACAAACCCTACATTCGACTGGTCTCCGGTAATCGAGGTAACACCTGTGTATACCCATACATCGTCATCGATTGCAAGATAATTATATCCGTCAGTTGTATTCAGGCAGTCTTTCTGCCCCAATACACTATTAAAGAAACCATGTTTCAATGTTCCGTGATAATTATAAAGCTCAACTAACAGATCTGCGGAATATACTCTGTCAACCCACTGTGGGACATCCTCAACTGCATAATCCTTCGTTTCTCCTGTGATTGCATTGCAAAGTACAACTCTTCCGATTGTTGTTCCACCGAATAATCCGATATTGTACTTCTTCACCGGGCAGATCCAGTACGGAACCCCGTCTTCATCAATTTCAAAACTCAGATCATTAAAAATATAGGTCGGATAGTTAAATCTCAGATGACGGTAAATATTTCTGTTAAAATGATCACTTGTCGTGTACTTCATCCCTTCACTCAGTTTTACGAGTTCCGTATTCTGTGTTGCCATATCAATCTTGATATAGGCTGGGATTCCTTCTCTCATGTTCGTAAACCATTTGATCACGCTGGCATATTTCAAAGGAGAAACTCTCACCGGCTGATCCTGATAGTTGATCTGGGAATACAGTTCATCTACCTCGAACTGGGATACCATATCTACCATACTTCCCATCTTCCTGTCACCGAGAAGCTCTGCTGAATCCTTATCCAGCAATGGAATCTGATCAAAAGATAATTCTTCGATATCTTTCGTAAATTCTCCATTCTTCACCGTCAAAAGTTCCTGATACTTCTTCGCATTCACAATTGGAGAAGACAAAACTGATCCTGCCACATATGCGATCACAAGCACCGCAAGGATTCCAAGGATCACCTTTAATCCCTTTGACTCTTTCCAGTCGTAACGGTTTAAATTTTTCTTTCTGATAAATACCACAGCTGCCAGAATGACCAACACCACAAGATACATCCAGAATTCTGAGGCATGAATATTGATTGCCGGGAGTGTCACATAGTAATAGATTCCAATCAACAGAATCACTCCTATGACAGCTGTCACTTTCATTTTAAATTTGTTCATCTCACCTCTTCCTTTCTTTCATTTTACGTAACTGTTCAGAGCCAACCTCCAAAATGCTACGCATTTTACACCTGTTTTTTGAAATTTTGCTTAGCTCTGAACAGTTACCATTTTATCATATAAAAATAAAATGTGCGAAAAAATCTGTTTCATTCAGATTTTCCGCACATAATTAACAAAAAATCGTCTAGAATCTTCTTCTCCAAAGTTCCGGAGAAAGAAGAAGCAGGTATGGGAAGATCTCTAATCTTCCAATCAGCATATCAAAGCAGAATACCAGCTTGGATAATGCTGAGAATGGGTGGAAATTCATCACAGGTCCTACCTTTGAAATTCCAGGTCCTACATTGCTCATCGTAGTAAGTACTCCACTAAATGTTGTCGCAAAATCAAAATTATCAATAGAGACAAGTAAAATTGATACAATCATAATTATAATGTAACACGTCAGATAGAGATTTACATTCTTCAATGTATCCTGTCCAATCTTTTTACCATTGACTTTAATGATCGTAACTGCATTCGGATGTAACATCTTACGCACTTCTCTGCGGATTGATTTCACGATGATCAATAAACGGCTTACTTTAATACCTCCTCCGGTGGATCCTGCACAGGCTCCCACAAACATAAGTGCCAATAATATTGATTTCGAGAGTTCCGGCCACTGGTCATAATCTGCGGTTGCAAATCCGGTTGTCGTAATGATCGAACCGACCTGGAAAGATGCATAGCGGAATGCATGTGCAACCGTTCCATAAATCTTGAGGATATTTCCTGTGATTATAGCGATTGACACACCTACTATTCCAAGATATGCCCACAGCTCTTCATTTTTCAGAATGGATTTCCAGTCTTTGAGCAATATGAAAAAGTACAAGTTAAAGTTAATTCCAAACAAAATCATAAATACTGTGATCACACCATCAATATATGCACTGTCGTAGAAGCTGACGCTTGCAGCTCTATTAGAAAATCCTCCCGTTCCGGCAGTACTGAATGCATGTAAAAGTGCATCATACAGGTTCATTCCGCCAAAAAGCAGAAAAACCACTTCTGCTGCTGTCAGAACAAAATACATTCCATATAAAAGTCTTGCGGTATGTCTTGCCTTTGGGACAAGCTTATCCGCCTCCGGTCCCGGTACTTCCGCACGCATGAGCGGCATTGCATTCTCATCATCCAGAGATGTGATCATCATAACAAATACAAGTACCCCCATACCACCGATCCAGTGTGTAAAGCTTCGCCAGAAGGAAATTCCCATTGGCAGAGCCTCGATATCTGCCAGGATTGTAGATCCGGTTGTAGTGAAACCGGAAATTGTCTCAAAAAGTGCATCAATATAATATGGAATACTTCCCGAAATCACAAACGGAAGCGCTCCGAATGCGGACCATAAAATCCATGCAAGCCCAACAATAACAAAACCTTCTTTCCCGTAAATCTGCTTTGAAGCCGGAAGCTTCCTTCCGAACACCATATAAATTACGAGCAGGATTGCTGCTACAATCAGAAAAGAAATTACGCTTTTTTCATGATATATCAGGGAAACCAACGCTGGGATCAGCAGAAGTAATCCTTCGACTCCCATCATTTTTCCCAAAATATATACTATCATCTTCTTATTCATCGCGCTGCACCTACATTAAAATATCTTTAATATCTTCAATCTGTTTTTCCATCGTGATAATGATCACATTATCTCCTACCTGAATACAATCATCTCCGCTCGGAAGAATGATCTGACGTTTTCTTGCAATACATGCAATCAGATTATTCGGTTTCAACGAGAGATTCTTCAATGGAATTCCTGTATAATTTGTCTCAGCCTTAACAATAAATTCCAGTGCTTCAACTTTGTCATCAACCAATTGATACATTGTCTCAACATTCGCACTTCCCTGAGAGTTTTTACGCGCTCTGACATAACTCATGATTGCGTCTGCTGTAGCTGTTTTAACAGAAACAATACTATCAATTCCAAAGTCTTCTACCATACGTGCGCGTCTGTCTTCATTGACTTTCGTAACAATTTTGTCCACATTCTGACTCTTTGCAAAAAGAGAAAGTATAATGTTCTCTTCATCCATCCCTGTCAGGGCAACAAATGCATCCGCTTCATCAATCCCTTCTTCTACAAGAAGGTCATGATCTGTTGCATCTCCATTAATGATCGTTGCTTTTGGAAGTAATTCGCAGAGTTCTTCACATCTCTGGCGATTCTGTTCTATGATCTTTATCTGCATACCAAGTGTGCTAAGCTGAAGTGCAAGATAGTAACCAACTCTTCCGGCTCCACAAATAATGACTTTTTTGATTTTGTCCTTACGCTTTCCATTTGCTTTAAAAAATGCCTCTAAATCTTTATGAGATGCCGCAATATGCAGACGGTCTCCTGCACGCATCCTGTATTCTCCATCTGGAATGCAAACTTCATCTCCATGTTCCACTGCACAGACAAGCAGACGGATCTGGAACCGGTTATACATTTCCGCAAGGCTTAACCCTGCCAGGCTGCTTCCCTTCGCAACCGGTAATTCAATCAATTCTACACGTCCCTTCACAAAAGTCTCCACCTGACTCGCATCCGGGAAGAGCAGAAGTCTGCTAATCTCATCTGCCACGATAAGTTCCGGGTTTACAGCCATACTAAGATGCAGATCTTCTTTCAGAAGTCCGATCTGACGATAATAAATCGGATTACGCACACGGGCAATCGTATGTCTTGCACCTAATTTTCTGGCGATCAGACAGCTTAACATATTGCATTCATCTGCTGATGTACAAGCAATCACCAGGTCGGCATGCGCCACATCTGCCTGTTTAAGTACTTCTGCGTCTGCGCCATCTCCCGTCACGCAGGCAATATCTAGACGATCCATAGCAAATCTTAACTTATTTTCATTATTGTCAATCATTATAATGTCATATTTCTCGGCGGAAAGTTGCTTGGCAAGCTTGTAACCAACCTTTCCGTCACCGATAATAATAATCCTCATTTTCTTATCCCTCATATTATTATAATAATCTTATAACTGCTCTACACAGTCACTTTATGTCACTGTTCACAGGATTTCATAAACAACAACATACCTGTCTAATGCAGACAGGTAGATGAATTATAGCACCTTTGTTTTGAAAGTACAACCATATTCGCAAACTTGTGATTTTTTTGTGAAATATAATGTTACTGTTTTTTCTAAAACAAGCAATAAGAGCGTGCTATCCACTCCTTTTTATCAGCCGGATAACACACTCTTTGTATTGCCTGAATCTTTAATTATGCTTCTTCTGCTCTTGCAGCAATTTCTTTCTCCTGTACATCAGATGGAGCCTGCTCATATCTTGCAAATGTATATTCGTAAGATCCTCTTCCACCTGTCATGGAGCGAAGTGTTGTGCAATAGCCAAACAGTCCTGTCATTGGAATATCTGCTTCAATAACCTGCTTTCCTCCGGCTACCGGTGTCATGCCAAGCACACGTCCTCTGCGTTTGTTCAGGTCTCCCATGATATCTCCTGTGTAATCATCCGGAACTGTAACTTTCAGGGATGCGATTGGTTCAAGAAGTACCGGAGATGCCTCCAGGAATCCTTTCTTGAATGCCTGGATCGTAGCTGTCTTAAATGCCATCTCCGAAGAGTCTACCGGATGATAGGATCCGTCGTATAAAGTAGCTTTCACACCAACTACCGGATATCCGGCAAGAGGTCCTTTCACTACAGATTCCTGCAGACCTTTCTCTACCGCCGGGAAATAGTTCTTCGGAACTGCTCCTCCAACAACACATTCTTCGAATACAAATGGAGTTTCGAGATCTCCTGATGGTTCGAATTTCATCTTAACATGTCCGTACTGTCCATGTCCGCCGCTCTGTTTCTTATACTTGGAATCAACGTCAGAATTCTTACGGATTGTCTCACGGAATGCAACTTTTGGTGTCTCCAGTGTGATCTCTACTTTATATCTTGCCGCCAGTTTACTTGCTACGATCTCAAGGTGCTGCTCACCCATTCCATAAAGAAGAGACTGTCTGTTCTCACTGTCATTCACAGCTTTCAATGTAACATCTTCTGCTGTCATTCTTGCAAGAGCCTGTGATACCTTATCTTCATCGCCTTTATTCTTTACGCGATACTTCATATATGTATATGGTACAGAATAATCTGTCTTTGCATAAGATACCGGTGTTCCCTTTACGGAAAGAGTATCTCCTGTTCTTGTATTTGTCAATTTACCGATTGCTCCGATATCACCTGCAAAAAGCTCTGGCACTTCGCTTGGCTTACTTCCGCACATGGTATAAAGTTTACCTGGTTTCTCTTCTGCGTCTGTGTCTGCATTATAAAGTACATCATCTCCTTTAAGTACTCCGGAGCATACCTTTACGAAAGAGTATTTTCCAATAAATGGATCCACCATTGTCTTAAATACATACGCTGATTTTGCTTTTGCGAAATCATAATTTGCTTCAAAAATCTCGTTTGTTCTGCGGTTGATTCCTGCACAGGTTCTCTTATCCGGACTCGGGAAGAAACGAACAATATCTGAAAGCAGGTTGGCTACTCCCTGTGCCTGGATATTGGATCCCATCGCAACCGGTACGATATCCCCATCCATTACTTCTGTTCTCATGGCTGCACGGATCTCTTCTATAGAGAATTCCTCACCATTAAAATAGCGCTCCATAAACTCTTCACTTGTCTCTGCTACAGCTTCCATAAGAGAATCTCTCAAAATCTCAAGGTTCGGCATACAGTAATCCGGAATCTCGCACTCTTCTCTCTGTCCAATGCCTGTATATCTTCTTCCGGCATTCTTAATAATATTAATATATCCTACAAGCTTCTCATTCTCACGGATCGGCTGGAAATGTGGTGCGATTTTCTTTCCATATCTCTCTGTCAGATCTGCTACTACCTGACGGAAACTTGCATCATCCACATCCATCTCTGTCACATAGATCATTCTCGGCAGATTATATTTGTCACAAAGCTCCCATGCTTTTTCCGTTCCAACCTGTACTCCTGCCTTACCAGATACTACGATAACCGCTGCATCTGCTGCACTGACTGCCTCTTCTACTTCTCCGACAAAATCAAAATATCCCGGTGTGTCAAGAATATTGATCTTCGCTTTCTCCCACTCGATCGGTACCAGACTTGTGCTGATTGAAAATCCACGTTTCTGCTCCTCTTTATCAAAATCGCTCACCGTATTGGATTCGGAAATCTTTCCCATACGATTCGTTGCACCTGATACGTAGAGCATCGCCTCTGCAAGACTTGTCTTTCCGCTTCCACCATGACCAAGTAATACCACATTTCTGATTTCGTCTGTTCTGTAAACCTTCATACTGCTGCCTCCTTGTTATGTAGCTATTATGCACATCGTTTTTTTGTCGTCGATATACATACCATGGGTATATTGTACTAAATATTCTGATTAATTACAACTATTTTTTTACATTTTATACAATTTTAACTTTCTATCATAAAGCTATTCTTTGAAAACACTCCGCTTATATATAGAAGCAATATTGTGTTGCTGTTCACACAATGTGCGACCAGTAACGCAATATTACCAATTTACTTTTACAGAGCAAAGTGTTAAAATACGAATATATGTTTCTTACTGATTTAAGATTTCTGAACAGTAAGATATGTTTTGCACAACAACAGAAAGGATTTTACAACTATGAATGCTAAAAAAATTGGATTTATCGGACTTGGACTTATCGGCGGCTCTATTGCGAAGGCAATCCGCCAGTATTATCCGGATTACGACATCATCGCATTCGATAAAAATAAAGAATCCCTTGCACTGGCAATCCAGGAAGGCACTATTCATACTTCCTGTTCATCCATTGATGACAATTTCAGGGGATGTAACTATATTTTCCTCTGCGCACCGGTCACTTACAACGCAGCCTATCTTTCCCAGCTGAAAGATCTCCTGGATGAAAACTGTATTCTCACAGATGTCGGAAGCGTGAAGACTTCCATCCACGAAGAGGTGATTCGTCTGGGAATGGAAGCGAATTTCATTGGCGGACATCCGATGGCCGGTTCTGAGAAGAGCGGATTTATGAATTCCAAAGCGCATTTGATTGAAAATGCATACTATATCCTGACTCCTTCTGCTAAAGTAGCGGAAGAAAAAGTGGATGCTTACAAAGACTTTGTTTCATCTTTAAAAGCTCTTCCTGTTATTCTGGATTACCACGAGCACGATCATATTACCGGAACGATCAGCCACCTGCCGCATATTATTGCATCCACACTTGTGAATTTTGTACATGATACGGATTCGAAGGAAGGGATGATGAAAGCGTTGGCCGCAGGGGGATTTAAAGATATTACGAGAATTGCTTCTTCCTCCCCGGTCATGTGGCAGCAGATCTGTCTGAAAAACAGTGAGAACATCTCCCAGATCTTAGGTGAATATATTGAAGCTCTTTCGCATGCAAAGGATCTTGTGGATGAAGGAAATGAACCTGCCCTGTACGCTCTGTTTGAGAATTCCAAAGATTACAGGAACTCCATGCCGAACGGATCTGCAGGACCGATCAAAAAGCAGTTTGCACTTTATTGTGATATCATCGATGAAACAGGTGGAATTGCTACGATTGCCACAATTCTTGCAAGTAATAACATCAGTATCAAGAACATCGGAATCATCCACAACCGTGAATTCGAGGAAGGAGTTCTTCGTATTGAATTTTATGATGAAGATTCTGCAAACAAAGCTTCTGTACTTTTGCAGAAATACCGCTATGTCATCTATGAAGTCTGATAGCAGAAATGAGGAATAAGATTATGGAATTATGTAATATTACAGGATTAAAAGGAAAAGTTACAATACCGGGAGACAAATCCATCTCCCACCGCTGCATTATGTTCGGCTCGATTGCAAACGGAACGACGCAGATCCACAACTTTCTCTCTGGTGCCGACTGTCTCGCGACTATCCGTTGTTTCAGAGAGCTTGGTATTGAGATTGAAGTTGAGAGCGATTATTCTTCCGTTATCGTACACGGAAAGGGATTGCATGGACTGAGTGCTCCGGAGAAGATCCTTGATGTGGGAAACAGCGGAACAACAACGAGACTGATTTCCGGTATTCTCGCCGGACAGCCGTTTGACTCTAAATTGTCCGGAGATGAATCACTGAACTCCCGCCCAATGAAAAGAATCATTGAACCATTGACACAAATGGGCGCACATATTTCCAGTATTCTCCGCAATGGATGTGCCCCGCTTTATATTACCCCTGCGCAGCTTCATGGAATCCATTATGATTCGCCGGTTGCCAGTGCGCAGGTGAAATCCTGCCTGCTGCTCGCCGGTCTTTACGCAGATGGAGAGACCTCTGTCACAGAACCGAGTCTTTCCAGAAACCATACAGAATTAATGCTGAAAGAATTCGGTGCAGACATCCACTCTACTTTTGAGATTGGTTCTTCCAAAGCAACCGCTATCATCCGTCCTTGTGAAGAACTTTACGGACAGGAAATCACAGTTCCGGGAGACATCTCTTCCGCTGCTTATTTCATTGCTGCCGGACTGATCGTCCCTGATTCTGAAATTCTTGTAGAAAATGTAGGAATCAACCCGACACGCGCAGGAATCTTGAGAGTATGTGAAGATATGGGTGGTGATATCACCCTCCTTAACGAACGTACAGAAGGTGGGGAAAGAATTGCAGATGTTCTTGTCCGCACAAGTAGACTGCATGGAACTACAATCGAAGGAGACATCATCCCAACTTTGATCGATGAGATTCCGGTTATTGCAGTTATGGCAGCCATGGCGGAAGGTACTACTATAATCAAAGATGCTGCCGAACTGAAAGTCAAGGAAACGGATCGTATTGAGACTGTAACAGATAATCTGAAAGCAATGGGCTGTGATGTAACACCTACTGAAGACGGAATGATCATCAATGGCGGAAGACCTCTTCATGGTGCTTCTATTCATACTTTGTTAGACCACAGAATTGCAATGGCATTCAGTATTGCTGCACTTGTTGCAGAAGGTACTACAAAGATTCTTGACAGTAAATGCGTAGATGTGTCTTACCCAACATTTTATGACACCTTTGAGCAGCTGCTGTAAACAAATTGATTTAATTATTTTCTGACTACAAAGAGCTGGACAGAAGTTTTCAACATGCTTCTGTCCAGCTCTTATTTACGCGAACAACGAGCCAAAGTCCGTGCTTGCCCGAGACCTTGGCGACTGTCGCGATAACTTGAGAAACTCGCAGAGCGTGTTTCTCATAGTTTTTAACAGCCTCTAATTATCATTTTCATTCAGTTCAACAAGCATCTCGCAAACGCTTTTTCCACTTATCGGATGGCGCTTATACGGAGCGATCTCTCCCAACGGTTCCAGCACGAATTTTCTCTTGTGCATCTCTACATGTGGAATACACAGATCCGCCTCTTCAAGAACAAGATCGTCATAAAAAATAATATCCAGATCTAATGTTCTCGGACCCCAGTGAATGATTCGCTCTCTTCCTGCTTCTTTCTCAATTCTGTTCAATTCAGTTAAAAGCTCATATGGATAAAGCAGCGTGCGAAGTTTCAGACAGCCATTCAGGAAATCCGGCTGATCTGTCACTCCATAGGGAGGTGTCACAAGATATTCAGATACGACCTCAACTTTACTTGTCGGAAGTTCATTCAATGCCTTTACTGCATTATCCAGATACATCTTACTGTCCCCAATGTTAGATCCTAACGCAATGTATGCTGTGTGCCAGCCACGCTCTATCTTCACGCTGACTGTTTTTAACGGAAGTCTTACAGGCGCCCATGGTTTCTTGATCTCTATAGATATTTTTTCTATTCTGTCCCACTCAAGAAGCAACGCTTCAGCCAGTTCTTCCGCTGCACGTTCTAATAACTGATAGGTATTTTTCTGTAAAAATTCAGTAATAAATGCACTAACTTCTCCGTAGTGGATGGACGCTGTCAGATCATCTGTTTTTCCCGCCATCCTGGTATCTGTAAAAAGCACTGCTGAGACAACAAACTTCTGTCCTAACGTATTTTCCTCCGGAAACACACCATGATTTGCAAACACTTCCAGATCTTCAATTCTGATTTCATCGAACTTCTTCTGCATCTGTCCTCTATACCTCATGTTCTCTCATTAATGCTCTTGTCATACGGATTGCTCTCTTATTTTTCTCTACATCATGAACACGGACAAATGCACAACCCTTCTGCACTCCGTAAACTGTTGTAACCATCGTTCCCTCTTCACGTTCTTCTACCGGAAGATCCAGTGTCAGACCGATCACTGATTTTCTTGAAGTTCCAAGAAGTACCGGATACCCAAGTTCTTTCATGATTTCAAGTTTATCAATAATTTCGAGATTCATCTCGTATGTCTTGCCAAATCCAACACCTGGATCAAGAATGATCCTATCATCTGCAATCCCCGCGTCCTTCGCAATCTTCACACATTCTTTCATGTCATCCATAAAGTCTGCAAGGAAATTCTGATAATCTGTATTCTCACGATTATGCATCAGACAACACGCTACTCCTGTTTTTGCTATCAATCCTGCCATCTTAGAATCGTATTTTAATCCCCAGATATCATTCACAAGATCCGCGCCTGCTTCAATTGCCGCTGCTGCAACTGCACTTTTATAAGTATCAATCGATACCGGAATATCAAATTCTTCTTTGAGTTTTCGGATTACCGGAACAACACGCGCAATTTCTTCCTCTTCTGTAATCTGTACATGTCCCGGACGAGTTGATTCTCCACCGACATCAATGATGTCCACACCTTCCTGAATCATCTGCTTCGCATGTTCGATTGCACGATCCAATCCGTCGTATCTTCCTCCGTCAGAAAAGGAATCCGGTGTTACATTCAGAATTCCCATGATATAGGTATTTTTCTTCAGGTCAAATTCTTTTCCGCCAATTCTCATATCTCTATCTCCATATTCTTCTCTTCTTCCGTCCAGTTACACTGTTTCTGTGCCGGGCAGGAATGGCACATACGCGAGCGTTTGTCACTGTCATAAAACAATTCTTCAATTGGTTCCATTCCCTCATGTTTTCTGCGATGACCACGGATAGCCAGAAGAATCTGCTGCTGTTCCTCTTCTGTAAACTGTGCATCTTCAGGTAATGTTGTTAAAATCTCTTTTGCAATCTTTTCACCTGCTACTTCATGTGGAATTGTCCATTTATATTGAAATGATTTTCCAATGTCATGAAGTACTGCTGCCGTATAGATCACATCTTTCTCAAACCCAAGGTTCTCTTCCAGATTTTTAATATATGCGATCCTTGCTACATCCAGAAGATGTGTCATCTGATGACAGCAAAAGATACGCTCCTTCTCTAACCGCTTGATTCTTCCATAATAATCCTGATAGATCCAGTGATGGACCACTTCATTTAACCGATACATATTTTCCTGTTTCAAGTCTGTTCACTTCTTTTCCTTTACGTATTCTTTATCTTCCAAGCATACGGAAGAATCTTTCTTCTAATGTCGGGTCTGTCTCAAACACACCTCTCCGTGCCAACGTGACTGTCTGGCTTCCCGGTTTCTTGATTCCGCGCATTGTCATACACATATGCTCTGCTTCCACCATAACGAGAGCTCCCTTCGGCTGCATATACTCCATCAATGCGTCTGCAATCTGTCCTGTCAGCTGCTCCTGGAGCTGAAGTCTTCTTGCAAATACTTCTACCGTACGCGCCAGCTTACTCAGTCCTACCACCTTACCATCCGGAATATAGGCAATATGGGCTTTTCCATAAAAAGGCAGTAAATGATGCTCACAGGTTGAATAGAATGTAATATCTTTCTCTATCACCATCTCACTGCTTTCTACCGTAAATGTCTTCATAAGATGAACTCCCGCATCTTCTTCCATTCCACCATATATCTCTTCATACATTCTGGCGATCCTGTCAGGTGTATCTATAAGACCTTCGCGGTTCACATCTTCACCGATTCCTTCCAACAAAAGACGGACTGCCTGTTCTACTTTTTCATGATCTATCATTTTATATTTCTCTCCTATATCTCACTGCCGGTTATTCAACACGATCCGCTGAACCTCTCCAAGATAAGACAGGGATCCGCATGCAAGAATCACAGTTTTCTGCGCAATATCCTTGCCTTGGGTCATTGCCTCTTTACTTGCATCCTCAACAGCTGTTTCGATGGTCTGTTCAGCTTTCACTTTCTGACAATGTTTCTTCACTACTTCTGCCAGCTTTTCTGCCGGAAGCGTCCTCTTCTTATTTGGAAGACTAACAGTATATATACTTTCTGCCAACGGGCAAAGAATAGATGTGATTTTCTCATATTCTTTATCTTTAAAGACTCCCATGATAAAGATTTTCTTATAATCCGAAAAATAACGTTCTACCGTCACTTTCAGCTTTAATGCTGCGTCTTCATTATGCGCTCCGTCTACAAAAAATAACGGGGACTCTGACAGGCAGGTAAACCGTCCTGTCCATCTCGTCTTTGAAAGTCCCTCTCGCACCTGCGCTTCTGCAATCCGATACCCCTGTCTGTTCAGACAGCGGATAACTTCGAGCGCTGTTGCAAGATTCTCTCTCTGGCACTGGCCTGCAAGCGGACTATGCATCTTTTCATATTCTTTATAAGAAAATGTAATTCCGTGGTAGGAATCTTCAAAAATCATCATCTGTTCAGGCTGCGCTTCTGTGAAAGAACATCCTTTTTCTTCTGCAGTTTTTTTCAGAATCTCCCGGACATTTTCTTTCTGCTTTGCAGATACTACTGCACATCCCGGCTTAATGATTCCAGCCTTGTTCTGCGCAATCTCTTCCAACGAATCTCCGATCACACCAAGATGATCCACACTGATCGTTGCAAATGCTGCACACACCGGTGCTCCGATGATGTTCGTCGCATCCAGAATTCCTCCAAGACCGGACTCCAGTACGACCAGATCACATTTTTTCTTCTTAAAATACAGAAAAGCTATTGCCGTTTCTGCTTCAAAGACTGTCGGAGATTCCTCTCCGGCCGCCTCCATCCGGGCAATAGCTTCTTTTACATTCTCTGTCAATTCTGCAAATTCATCTTCCGGAATCCATGTTCCGTCAATCTGAATCCGCTCCAGATAAGAGATTACTGTCGGTGAGACATAGCGTCCGGTTCTGTATCCTGCCTCACTTAATATTGTTGAAGTGTATGCAAGCACAGATCCCTTGCCATTCGTTCCTGCAATGTGTATAAACTTTAAGTCATCCTGTGGATTCCCAAGCTCACGCAACAGACCTCGAATCGTATCTAAGCCAAGTACACTTCCGTATTTCGACATCTCGTCCAAATATACCCTTGCTTCTTTATAGGTCACGTTTTGTTCCCTCTCTATTCTTTTTTCTAATCAAACAGTCTTATAATACCACTATTCTATCTTTCTAACAAGTTCTAACAAAGTTTTTTTGCATCTGTTTTACATCTGATATAATAAAGCATTGCAAATACATGCGGCAATATTACTTCCACCTTTTCTTCCCCGTGCCACGATCGACGGTGTATCTTCCAGACTTAAGATCAGTTCCTTTGACTGCACGACATTTACAAACCCTACCGGAACTGCAATGATTAATTCCGGATTAATCTTTCCTTCTTTGATCAACTCATAAAGCCGTACCAAAGCTGTCGGTGCATTTCCAACTGCAAAGATAGCCTCTCTTCCCAGTGCAGCTGCCTTATCCATACTTGCCACCGCTCTTGTTGTGCCATTCTTTTTCGCCATCTCTGCCACATCTTCATCCGACATAAAACAAAGCACTTCACTGCCATACTCTGCCAAACGTTTCTTATTAATTCCTGCTTTTCCCATCTGTGTATCTGTAATAATCGGCACACCTCTGCGGATAGCATCCTTTGCTTTCTCCACAACACCTTCTGTAAAAACAAGACTGTCCGCATACTCAAAATCAGCGCTTGTGTGAATACAGCGTTTCACGATCAGTTCTGTCTCCGGACAGAGAATCTTTCCCATCTCTTTTAATTCTTCTGTTATAATCTCAAAACTTCTCTTCTCTATTTCAGAAGGAAGTACCTGTTCTATCTCTGAAAGCATCCCTAATTTCCTTTCACTTTATTCTCTGCAGAATCCCACACACAACACGTTCTACACAATCTGCCTGTTCTGCAAGTTCCGTCATGACACGCCCGTGAAATTCCCTGTATTCTCTTTCAAAATCATCAACAGGCACAAGGCCATATCCGATTTCGTCACTAATTAGTAATTGTAGATTTTCATTCTTCTCTAGCGTCATCAGCAACGCTTCCTTTGTTCTTCCTTCCAAAAGCCAGCGCCTTGTAAATGAATGGAATTTATTGATTGCCACACAATTTCTGATTTCATCCAGCGAACAATTAATCCCATCTGTCAGCCCAAGTTCTGGATAAATTTTCGTTGCATATTCCGTTTTGCCTTGAAATGCACCACCTATAATTATATGAACTCTATTTTCTTTCTGACACATCACAGACTCTCCTGATTTGTTACTGTCCACGCCCGGTTTTCCTGTTCTATTGATCATCGTATCCGGTTTCTTTTTCTGCTGTGCAATTCCATAAATGACTTCTGTCACCTGATCTGCCATCGCTGCAATTTCACAGTTGATCCTGCCAAGAATCCTTTTGTATTCTTTCATCTCCGGCGAATCCGGAACTGATTCGGAAAACACTTCATTTGTCACGATCACCAGATTCGAACACTGTTGATTCAATTCTCGGATCCCTTCCAGAATGGCTTGATCTGCCTGACATCCTGCACCGGATTCCATATACATTTCATTTGCCACGAGATTCGACATACATTCGAGAAGCACATCTGAGCCTTGTAATGATCCCTCTTCCAAATGTAGCTTAAGTCCTGTATACCACTCTAATGTCTCAAACCCTTTTCCTTTACGAAGCATCCGATGTCTCTCAATCTTCTTTTCTGTCTCTTCCCCATAAGGATACATGGTTGCAATATAAAAGAGAGGCTTCGGATCCTGCCCGTTCCATTCACAGATCCGGCTTTCCGCATAAGCTGATTTTCCGCTTCCGCTGCCTCCTGTTACTAACTCAAGCATTCTCCTTCACCTCTCCTTAACTATTTCCTTATAACTCTATTATATCCAGATCATCTGGCACAAACAGATTTCCGTCATAATAAGCTTTGCCTTCTTCCTGATACAGTTCCTGTCTGTGTTCAATATTCTTATCTTCTGTATGATACAAAATCAGATTCTCCACATTCAGGTCTGCTGCCATCTCACAGGCATCTTTTACTGTGGAGTGATGCTTCTCATATGGCTTGAATTCATCTGCCTGTCCGTAGAGACAGAATGCCTCATGCAAGAGCCATGTACTATTCTCAGCATATTTCTGCTCCAGTTCATTGTACGGCTCATCTCCGCAACAGGTCAATTTCTCATCCGCATCTAACTGCATACAAAATCCAAACTGTTTTGCCTTTGTAGAATGAATATCGAAAAATGTTACTTTCTTTCCCATAATCTCACATTCTTCTCCATCTTCTACTACGACCATGTGAAGACGATCATCTATATATTTCATCTCCTTCGCCGAAAGGACTTCACCTGCCATCTCTTTCAGAATACGGATCACTTCTTCGTGTCCGTAAATTGTAGCTTCTCCTTCGTATTTTCCTCTATTCATATTCTGAAGAATCATACGCATCATCCAGATAATTCCAAGAAGATGGTCGATATGCTTGTGTGTCACAAAAATATCTCTCATATCCATCCAGTTAAGTCCTGCTGCTTTTAACTGATGAAGAATCGTATTTCCGCCACCACCGTCTACCATAAAATGACGGTCGTCATCACTGATAACGAAACATGTGTTATAGCACTCCGTAACGGTTGCATTTCCTGTTCCAAGTATTGTAAGCTTCACTTTTTTCTCCTTTTTGTCTGACCTGACAGTTATTTTCCAAATCCAAATTCTTCATAATCTTCCGGCAGGAATCTATGGTAAATGATATGGCATCCTTCATCTTTAAAGCAATACCGGTAAGTATCCTCCGGATCATTTTCAAAGCAGATCATATAATCAAATTCATCGCTGTGCATCTCTTCGATCGTAATCTGATCCGAATGCTGACGGAACAGTTCAAAGATATCTTCCATCTTGCAGCCATGATGAGAGATCAAGCCGATCAGGTCTTTGATGAATTCATTCTCTTTCATATTATTGTGTACATATTCTGCACCTTCCTCCGGAATATGAAAACAGAACCGCTCCCCCTTATTTGTCACTTCAACACTTCCAAGCTTTCCTTCTTCATACTCAGAAAACCGGCTCAATTTTTCCTGCATTCCTGTCTCATCCACATCTAACTGAAAGAAATGATTCAGAGAACTCAGCGGATAATACAGACGAATCTTCTCCTTACGGTAGCCCAGCTTCGCCTGTTCTTCCTTTATTACATCTATAATATTTTTCTCAAGTCTTGCAAAATCCATGATTTTATAATCCTTTTCATCTGAAATATATTTGGCTTCAAACAGTTTCTATTCTTTTTCTTCCGGTCTTTTATTATAGAAAAACATCCATGCCGCCATCGCGAGAATGATCACATATCCCAGCACACTGTACTTGTCCGGAACCTGTCCGAAAAGAAAGTATCCGAGAATCGTAGAGAAAATAATCTGTGAATAATCATAGATCGATATCTCTTTCGCAGGTGCATGATAATATGCTGCGGTAATTCCAAATTGTCCTCCTGCTGCCGCAAGCCCGGCACCAAGCAGTGCCAGCATCTGCGTTCCTGTCATCGGATGATAGTTAAACAGCAGATACGGAAGTGTCACGATGCAGGAAAACCCTGAGAAAAACAGAACAACAGAGCTTCCTTTCTGACCTCTCTGACCAAGAATCCTTACCATTGCATACGCAATACCGGCACCGATCCCTCCGCATAGACCGATCACTGACGGAAAGAGTTCCATATTTGTAAAGGTTGGCTTAATAATAAACAGGCTTCCGATAAATGCAACAAAAATTGCAATTGCCTGCGCCGGTTTTAATTTCTCTTTCAACAGAAGAAACGAAAATAAAATAACAAAAAACGGAGACATTTTGTTCAGCATAGATGCATCCGAAAGCACCAGATGATCTACTGCATAAAAATTACAAAGGATTCCCATCGTGCCAAATGTTGCACGCAAAACCATATAACCTAAGTTTCCCTTCTTGATTTCAAATCCGTCACCACTTCGCACAATCATTATAAGTGCAACAAAGAATGCAACCAGATTTCGAAAAAAGCTTTTCTGTATGGACGGCACATCCCCCGCAAGCCTGACACAGGCACCCATTAACGCAAATGAAAATGCCGATAATATAATAAAGCAAATTCCTTTATTTCTGGAACTCATAATTTCTAACTCTCCTTCTTTTCTATAATATTTATCTTCCCTTGTCCTAACAAAGCCTTATGTCACTCTTTTTCCAAAATACACAAATTTTCTTGAAAAATCAAGGTTTTTCAGGTATTTCTCTTAAAATGATTCAAATAATACTACAAACACTTCATAGATTTTGATATAATAAATGCATAACTTGAATTTATTAAAAGTGTGAAAGGAAGGGAATATGAAAAAGTATTTAAAAAGGGGGCTTGCTGTACTGACTTGTGTTACACTATCTATCCAATCGCCTTTGGCAGTCTTAGCAGAAGATGTAGCCGAAGTACAGAATGAAGTTCAAAGGGAGAATTCTGTAGTTCAACCCACAGATCTTCAAACATTGGATCAGCAGATTGTAGCATATGCTCAGGAACCGGCACAGTGGAAACAAAACACTACTGGCTGGTGGTATCAGAATGCAGATGGTTCTTATCCAAGAAACCAGTGGCAGTACATTAATGGAAGTTGGTACCATTTTGACGGAAACGGCTATATGCAGACTGGGTGGTTACAGCTTGGAAGTACCTGGTATTATTTGAAGTCCAGTGGAGCAATGGCAACAAATGAATGGGTTGACGGTGGCGTCTATTATGTGGATGCGAATGGAATCTACATTCCAGGGAAGACACAGGCACAGTGGATAAAAAACAGCACCGGCTGGTGGTATCAGAATGCAGATGGTTCTTATCCAAGAAACCAGTGGCAGTATATTAATGGAAGTTGGTACCATTTTGACGGAAACGGCTATATGCAGACCGGTTGGTTACAGCTTGGAAATACCTGGTACTATCTTAACTCCAGTGGAGCAATGCAGACTGGTTGGCAAAAAATTGGTAGAGACTGGTATTATCTGAATGCCGGTGGAGACATGAGAACCGGATGGCTGCAAAGCGGTAATGTTTGGTATTATTTGAAATCCAGTGGAGCAATGGCAACAAATGAATGGGTAGACGGTGGCGTCTATTATGTGGATGCGAATGGAATCTACATTCCAGGGAAGACACAGACAACCGGAAGTTGGCAGAAAGACAACACTGGCTGGTGGTATCGAAATTCAGATGGTTCCTATCCAACAGACAAATGGGAAGAAATCAATTCCAAGTGGTATCACTTTAATACGAGCGGTTATATGGAAACAGGTTGGATCACAACAGGAGATCTGTGGTATCATCTTGCAGAATCTGGTGAACTGACTTGCGGATATCCAAATGGTGGAGAGACTGTAAAACTTACAAAGACAGTAAATGCAACCTGTACAACAGATGGATATCAAGAGTATACTTGTTCCAAATGTGGAGAAACACATCGGGTAATGTTACCAAAGACAGGACATAACTATCAAGTATCCAAGAAAGTAGACGCGACCTGTACTGCGGATGGATATGACGTATATACTTGTTCAAACTGTAAGGGCACTTATACTAAAACTACACAGCAGAAGCTCGGACATGACTTCAGCAAAAAGATCGATCACAAGGATTCTACCTGTACTGTAAAAGGTTTTGATCTCTACCAGTGCAGTAGATGCGACGAAACAAAAAAGACGGAATTAGCCCTCGTTGACCACAACTACCAGTTAAGTAAAACTGTAAAAGCCACCTGTACTGCTGATGGTTACAAAGAGTACTCCTGCTCTATGTGTAATAAGTCCTATCAGGAGAAACTTCCAAAGACAGGTCACAACTATCAAGTGTCCAAAAAGGTAGATGCGACTTGTACCTCTGATGGTTATGAAGTATATGCTTGCGCCAACTGTAAAGACAGTTATACTAAAACCACTCAGGAGAAGCTCGGACATGATTATGAATTAATTAATGTTGTAATAGCAACATGTACAGAAGATGGTTATTATGAATATCAATGTACAAGATGTGGAGATTCTTATAAAGAGACTATTGCAAAGGTTGAACATAATTATAAATTAAGTAATACTGTTGATGCGACATGTACAGAAGATGGTTATTATGAATATCAATGTACAAAATGTGGAGATTCTTATAAGAAAGTAATTAAAAAACTTGGACATAATTATGAGTTAAGTAAGACCGCTGATGCAACATGTACAGAAAATGGTTACAAAGAATTTACTTGTACAAGATGTAGTGATTCATATAAGAATGTAACTGATAAGAAACTAGGACATGATTTTAGCAAGAAAGTAGATCATAAGGATTCTACTTGTATTGAAAAAGGATACGATCTTTATCAATGTACAAGATGTAATGAAAAAGAAAAGCATGAATTTGATTTAATTCCTCATAATTATGAGTTAACAAAAACTGTTAATGCAACATGTATTGCAAATGGTTATTATGAATACACCTGTACAATGTGTAAAGATAGTTATAAAACAGAAATCCCTAAACTCGGACATGACTATAAGTTGACAAAAACTGTTGATGCAACATGTACAGAAGATGGTTACTATGAATACACCTGTACAAGATGTGGAGATTCTTATCAAATCCCAATTGAAAAACTTGGACATGATTTTAGCAAAAAGACCGATCACAAAGATTCTACTTGTATTGTAAAAGGTTATGATAAATATCAATGTACAAGATGTGATGAGACAAAAACAGTAGAACTTGATTTAAATCCTGAAAATCATTCCTGTACAGAAACGGGTAGAGATTTACAATATATCTATTATAAATGTAGTGAATGTGGTGCTGAGAAGAAAGAATTTAATGATCAAGAGTATACAATTGATCTTGGAAATGGAAAAACAACAACAGTTGTTGGACACTTTGATCTTGAAATGAGAGATAAAATTCTTGAAATTATTAATGAGAAGAGAGGAAGATTTGAAATTCCACTTCTATCATTACCAGGAGATGATACTCCACTTCAAGATGCTGCTAATACAAGAGCAATTGAAATCACTTATTCTTATTCACACACTAGACCAAATGGAAAGAGAGCCATTACAGATCTTTATGCATATGCACATACTGATGCAGAAAATCTTGCAAAAGGTCAACAAAGTGCAGAACAGGTATGTAAAGATTGGTTTTCATCAGACACGCACAATCAAAATATTGTAAATAGAAGTTATCACACTATTGGTATTTCAGTATTTTGTCAAAAATTAGCTGAAGATGATTATGTAAATAATTTTTCACAATTATTTTCAATTGATAAATAACATAAAAATAAATCCCCAATTTGGGGATTTATTTTTATGTTGTATATTTATATGATTTAGATTCATTAATAATTAATTGTTTTCTGCCTTCCACAACATTTCCCATTAACAAAGATGTTATTTTATTTGCTTGAATAGCATCTTCTATTTTTACATTTACTAATCTTCTAGTATCTTTATTAAACGCAGCAGTCTCCAATTGTTCCTCCAATATTTTTCAGCTTGCGCATCCAGTAATTCATTGTAGAGACTGGAACGTGATGTTCCTAACACCATGTTTTGCACGGCTGTCCACTTACCCTTTCAAAGCTGATTTACAAAACAATATCATCCATCTTCTCAAATCCATTCATGGAATAAGATTCTATCATATTTCCGCTTACAAGATAGAATACGTCACCAATATACAGTCCTCTGCTGCCTTCATATCCGCTCAGCTGTCTGCTCATGACTTCTTTGAATCCTTCTGCCTCATCATACGTATACAACTGATAAGTCACTCCATCATGATAGGTAACAAACCCGAACAGATTCTTCTGAACATCTACAAACACGCCTTTATAATTGTATCCTACATCTGTGCCATAGCTTTCTTCAATCGTATACTTATTTTCCTCTGTTACATTGGATGGATCTGTAACATTAAACATCGAAAGTTTCACACCTTCTGTTGTAAATCCATCTTCACTTACATCCATCCCTATGCCAAGCAGTTTTCCGTCTCCATATGGATGCAGATATTCGGAAAATCCAGGAATCTTAAGCTCTCCAAGAATCTTCGGATTCTCTGGATCAGAAAGATCTACCGAGAACAATGGATCCACCTGCCGATAAGTAACGAAATATCCTGTATCTCCCATAAATCTTGCGGAATAGATTGTTTCATCTTTTGCCAGATTGTGAATGGAGCCAATGATCTCCAGTTTGTCATTCAGTACATAAAGTGAATTTGTACCAGGTACCGCATCCTTTACATTTTCTTCCACAGCCTTCTCAGTCACCTTACTTGCATCTGATTTATCCGTTGTTTCGTTCTTATCAGCTGTCTCATCTGCAGTCTCATTCAATGGCATAATATCATCATTCGAATAAATTTCATCAATTGTTGTAACTAATCTAAGGTTTCCTTCATACTCGTCAATGCTGAAAGAATCGTTCAGCATTCCCTTGATCTTCGTCTGCGCAACACCAGCAAGCTTTCCGTCTGTATAAGAAATCTTGCGGATCAGCGTTCTGCTCACATCTGAATCTTCATAATAATTACTTGTAATATAAATATTATTTTCGCTTACATAGCACACATCTGAATAACCAAAGACTGCCTTACTGTCTGTTTTTTCTGACGGATCATCTAATGAAAATGCTGTAATGATCGTATATTCATTTCCTTCTGCTTCCTGTGGCATATAAATATTTTCTGCTTCGATAGATTTTCCCTGCACTTCCGGAATATACCACAGATCTCTTGCTGTAACATTGTCTTCATAAGGATGGAACTGACTAAGCACATAGACATATCCATCCACAATCCGGGATGTATTATATCCTCCGCTCTGTTCCATGTTACCAATCTCTTTCGGATTGGATGGATCACTGATGTCATATACCTGGACATACGTATTGTTCTCATAATATCCATCATAAGCTTCTGAATCCTCTGAATTTCCCACCTGTCTTCCTAACGTACCGAACAGAACTAATTTATCATCCTGTATATAAATGTCTTCTACATAGCGTTCTGCATCCTGTTCGATCGAGGCCAGCTTTTCCATTGACCCATTATCAATAGCTGTAATCGTCACAACACTCCGACACAGTGTATAAATATTTTTTCCATCGGTTTTGACAATATCGGCTTCCCCCACGCCGTTCTCACGGACATTCGTATCCGAATAACCCCCCGTGTCACTAACATTACTGCTTTCTGCTGTTGCTGCATCTGCCGAAGACGCACTTTCATACAGTCCGATAGCCATACTGTTGTTATCCCGTGCCATCTGCTTATTATATTCTTTGATACATTTTTCAATTTCTTTATAATCTTTCGCTGTTGTAAGTGTCTGGGTTGTCTCTGTCTGATCTGCTGCTGATGCGATAGTCGCTGCATCTAATGTTTTGTTGTTTCCTTTGTTGATCTGCTTGATTCCAACTGTCGCTCCAACTATCACACAGACACATGCCGCTGCTGCGATCGGAACGATACGTTTCCAGTTCTTCTTTCTATTTTTGGCTTTTGATCCCTGCTGCTTTTCTTCCTGTCTTGCCTGAAGCATTTTCTGAATTGCTTCCGGTTCCAGTGAGTCCGGAAGGATCACATCATCTGCCATCTGTCTCAAATCCTGCTCTAAACGCTTTTCATCCTCAATCTTCTTGTTGTTCTTTTCTCTATTTTCTTCCATCTTTTCCGCCTCCTTCTTCTATTCTTTTTTCAAACCCATCTCTTATAAGATCAGCCTGTACGATCATCCTGCTTCCAACATCTTACGCATCTTCCCAAGTGCCCTGCTTTTCTTTGATCGAACCGTTGCAGCATTCATCTCAAGCACCTGCGCGATTTCTTCACTTCCATATCCAGCGAACACAGAATACGAAAGTATCATACGCTCTTCCTCCTCAAGTCTTGCAAATGCTTCCTTCACATCAAAATGCTGCTCATAGTCCGGTTCATGTCCAGCCTCTGGTGTCTCTTCCTCTGACACATGATTTCCACGCTTTCCCAACATTTTTCTGCATTGATTTCCTAAAATTGTAAAAATCCAGCTTTTAAAACTACTCTCATTCTTGAGCTTCGCAATATTTTCAAATGCAGATATAACGGTCTCACTTACCGCGTCTTCTGCATCTTCTGTATGCTTCATCATATATAATGCGAATTTATACATTTCCTTGCAAACGCCAGCATATAACAGGGAAAATGCTTTCGTATCTCCATTTTTCGCCTTTCGAACCAATTCCTCTTTGAATTGTATTTCCCTTGAATTTTCTTTATCCTTCATTCGTTCCCTCCTCTCGAATCATCTTTTTCATTTGAAGATTCTTATAACCATTTTTATGAATCACCTGTATTGGTTCATGAAGTCTATGAATAGTTTCACATTATCTTTATTATAGGTTATATACACTAGAGTCTACAAATAGAAAAACTGTTGCAGATGAAAACTAAGAATTTCTTAATAAAAAGACAGCGAGATACAGGTCTTTTCCATATCTCGCTGTCTTTGGATGATTATTCACTCCTAAAGTGTTAACATATTTTTACTTCATCAATAAGGCTTTGCCTATTAATTCTGCACACTTTTTCAGTTCTGCTTCTGTATGGCTGGACATAAGCGCGACTCTAAGCCTTGCTGCTCCTTTAGCAACAGTTGGATAACGTATCGCTGATATAAAATATCCATTCTCATGAAGATAGTTGGAAACTGTCAGTGCATTTTCCTCATCACCAATAATAACAGGAATTATGGCAGTTTCAGATTTTACATTGATACCATATTTCCCAAGTTGTGTACAAAAATATTTTACATTGTACTGCAATTTTGTTACTCTTGAGATTTCCTTTTCAAGAACTTCGATTCCAGCCAGATTCGCAGCCATGGTTACTGGCGAAAGTGAAGTAGAAAATATGAATCCTCTTGCCACATTTCTCAGATAGTTTATCAGTCTTGTCTCTCCGGCCACATAACCACCTTCGCCACCTATTGACTTACTAAATGTTCCCATTAAAATATCTACCTGTCTTTTTTCCTGCCAGTATTCCCGGATTCCATGACCGGTTTTGCCGATCACTCCTGTGGAATGTGCTTCATCTACCATGGAAAACAATTGATTCTCTTCACAGATATCAAGAAATTCCGGAAGCTTTAATATATCTCCATCCATAGAAAAAACTGCATCACTGACAACAATGCCTGTCTCACATGGATTCTCTTGTATTTTTTTTCGCAGATCATCCATATCATTATGAGCATATGTTACAATTTTGGCTTTTGAAAGACGGCATCCATCAATAATACTTGCATGATTTAATTCATCACTAAAAACAGTATCTCCTTTTTTCACCATTGCGGATATTGTTGCTACATTTGCAACATATCCTGTGTTAAACACGATCGCTGCTTCTGTTTCCTTGTAGGAAGCAATCTTATTCTCCAGTGCATTATGTATCACTGTATTTCCGGTTGTCAGTCTGGAGCCACCGGAGCCAAATCCATACATAGCTGTCGATTCTACGACTGCTGATTTTATAGAAGGATGACTGGCAATATCCAGGTAGTTATTGGATGCCATTAATACATAATCTTTTCCATCTATAGTTACATGTGAACTCTGTGCTGATTCTATTGTCTTCATTGTGCGAAAAAGATGGTTTTCTTTTAAAGATACCAGTGCTTTATCAATTTTATCCCACTTCTGTGGTCTTTTCATATCTGATTTTTTGCAAATCTTTTTGGGTACATTTCTGACGATCACATGCTGATTCTGAAGAAAATCAATTGCTTTTTGTTCTTCTGCATCTGTTCCTCGAAACAGAAATATTCTTCCTCCTTTTTCGCTCCCCATTCTCTTCATCTTCGTGATTCTTCTATAACCGATTTCTTTTGAGCTCACATAACCGGTCACGTACTCGGGATCATCTGAAATACATATCTCACCAATAATACCAGGACAATTTGCCACTTTTGTCGCAAGTACAATTGCTTCTTCATAATGATTCTTCTCGTTTCCGATTCTGTCCCCTTTCATTCTCTCCTGATCCATATTGGTAGCACGAATCCCACGTTTTTTATCCGGTTCTAAACGAATGAGCCTGTCAACATCAAGAAGCATAGCTCCTCTCATGGCATAAGTTTCATCTAAGAATTGCATGACATCTTGCGGATTGTCTATTCCAGTTTCTTTTAAATATTTTTTTATCTCTTCCTGCCCTTTTTCCCATGTTTCGACCTCAATTGTCTCTACTGAAAGTGCATCAAGATAAATAATGTTCTCCTTGCAGACTTTATTTATCTTCAAGTTCAACGCATCTGCTTCACCCTTGGAATGATGCATTCCTCTCTCTATCAGCGCATTGGCAAATATATCAACATCCGGTGCCTCAACGATTTTCTCTGCTCCGGATATGTGTACATCCGTACCGTTTTCCTTTTTGCTTGCACGCATCTTAATACTGTACAATTCCTCCGCACTCATAGATTAAATTCCTTTCTGTTCAGTGAACCAGTCTTTCATGACATCAACAATCTGCCTGATCTCATTATCCTGTATGATATACGGAAACATGGCATACATAATATCGAGAAATGGTCTTGAAAATACTCCTCGTTGATATGCATACTCCTGAAATCCGATAAGACATGATGGGTCATGTACCTGGAAACAAAGACAACCACCCATATATCTGATTTCTTTGATAAGCGGATGAGTGAATCCGGAGACCAGATTTCTAATCATATCCTCTATATGCTTGATTTTTTCCATATAGTTTTCACGCTCAAATATTTCTATAGATTTTAATGCTGCACTGCATGCGACCGGATTTCCCATAAATGTAGGACCATGCATAAGTGCATCTGTATCCTTATCAGAATAGAATCCATTATATATTTTATGATTTGCTACTGTCACTGCATGTCCTATATACCCGGCAGTCAATGCTTTTCCAAGCACGATAATATCCGGAAGTACAAGATCAGACACAAAACGATTTCCAGTACGTCCGAAACCAGTTGCAACTTCATCAAATATAAAAACAACATCATATTCATTGCAAAGTTCTCTTGCCCTTCTCAGGAAATCAATACTATACATTTTCATCCCGCCGGCTCCCTGAAGAAGTGGCTCTACAATAAATGCATAAAATTCATTTCCGTGTATCCGAAATACTTTTTCCAATGCATCCATTTCCGTTGGAATGTGAATTACATCCTTCTTATCATCTTCTGATAATATAAAATGATAATCCTCATCATCTCCGGCCTTCATACACATAAATGTATCTCCATGATACGAGCTGGTAAGCGAAAGGAGTTTTTTTCTTCCGCTGCCACGATTAATATTAAATTGCAATGCCATTTTCAAGGCAACCTCTACAGCAACCGAACCCGAATCTGAAAAAAAACAGTAATCAAGATCTCCCGGGAGAAAATCTTTTAGTTTTTCTGATAATTTCAAGACTGGTTCATGAGTAAGCCCACCCAGCATGACATGACTGAATTGATCAATCTGATTCTTCATTGCTTCGTTAATTTCTTTATTTTTATAGCCATGTATCATACACCACCAGGAAGATACGGAATCTATCATTTTATTATCCTGCGTATACAAATAAACTCCTTCTGCATCTACAATTTTATATGGTGTCTTCATTTTCTTCATCTGTACATATGGATACCAGATCATAAGTTTATCTCCTAAAATTATTCTTATTTTTGCTTTCCTCATTCCGTTATATTGTTATCTGTATAATGAAATTAATTCTGCTATATCAATATTCAAGTCCACGTCTCCCATGGAAACTTTCGCCAGAGTTGGAAGCCCTGTCATATATTCGCACATGCGTATATTATCTTCATGCATGATATTATCCGCTATATAATGATTAAAAATCATTCCTTTTATATTCATATTTCTGTTTTTCATATATTCATAAGTTAGTACAACACTATTGATTGTTCCAAGTCCTGCATCTGCAACCAGAATGCAGTCAAGTTCCATCTCATCTATTATATCTGTCAACCCAATACGTGCCTCATCAAAACAGATCGGACATAAAATACCGCCACTTCCCTCAACTGTTATATAGTCGTATTTCTCTTTTACTTTTCTATAATTATCCAAAACAACTGCCATCTCAACATGATTTCCTTCCAGACGTGAAGCTAGATGTGGAGAATAAGCATGCTCATAGACATACGGGCACATTTCCTCTACTGACTGGGAGATTCCTGATACATTCTTAACCCACAAAGCGTCACCAGGAATCAGCGTTCCATCTTCCTCTCTTTCATTTCCACTCATAGCAGCTTTAAAATAGCCTGGAGTCATCCCGTTCTCTTTTATCTTTTTTATAATCAATCCTGTAACGTATGTTTTACCAACATCCGTACCTGTACCGGTTACAAATATCCCTTTTCCCATTGTATTCTCCTTTTTTCTTGCATACTTTAGGCAAAGTATATACTTACTCGCAACTAATTGTCAACCTTTTTTATTTAATGGTTGACAATTAGTTGCTTATTGTATACAATAGCTTTGCTTTTAATCTCTCTCAATGGGAAATGGCAGAAATATTTTAAACAAAAGGATGGGAAAACTATGAATACTACAGAAGAATCAAAAGAAAGAAATTTATCCAATCATTTTTTTAGCGTCAAAAATCTGACTATGGACGGCATGTGGGTTGTTCTGCTGTTCATCTCGGGCTTATTTAAAATCCCATCACCCATTCCAGGAACTGAATTTCAATTATCAGCCCCATTAGCCATAAGCATCGGAAGAATCAGAGGATTTCTACATTATCTTACCATCGGCATCATTGCCAGCATTATTGGGATGATATTAGGTCTTCAGACTATATACAATGTCATTATCGCAATGGTGTACCGTATTGTAGCCGGTCTTATCTTAACAGTATTAAAAAAGGACCCACTGGCCCTCATTATTGCTGGTCCTGCCGGAACGTTTGCAGCCAGACTGGTATTGGCAACAATCTTGGGTGTTGCCTGGCAGCCTTTAGTAGTAAGCGCAGCTCCTGGAATGATCTTTACTGCAATAACTGCCCCTGTTCTGACTTCAATTCTAAAAAGAGTCCTTAAGACAATTTCCTAAAACACCAACTCAGGAGCATCTATTTTAACAGCGAGATACAGGTCTTTCCCATATCTCGCTGTCTTTAGACGATTCTTTGCTTTAGCCTGATCCTCATAGTTCCAGCAAATCTTCATTCTTGCATCCAAGCGCCCTGCTCAATCGCAACACATCAATTGCTCTGGTCTGATTGATATCTCTCTGTCTTTGCTCAAAGAGTTGTATCTGCCGCACAGATACTCCTGACAGTTCTGCCAGTTCTCGCTGTGATAGTCCCGCCAAATCACGAATTCGTTTCAGATTTGTCTCCGGATAATGTTGGTTCCATAATTCATCCAACCGCTCCACGAAATGTGCCAAATCCATCTCGTGGTATACTTCATACATATTTCGAATTTCCGTCATTGATACCGCCCTGTAGATGCGTGAAAATGTTCTTCCTCGATACCACTGATAATAGGCCAATGCCCAGCCACTCCAATATTCTGGTGATTTATCCAAATACATCTCATCTGGGTACTCTTCCATTACTAACCCAGAATCCCGAATCACTTCTTTGACTAACTCACACCCTGTTTTTCCGGCTACATAAGTAGGATTTCCAATTTCAAATTGCCGTGACACATTTGAAACCAGAAACATTTCAAAAAATTTATCAATATCCATATCATATGTGTTCACCGCGAAATCCAACATATCTCCCAATATTCGTTGGGCTGACGTAAGATAATCATCTGAATAAGCGTGTATCACCATTTTCCATACCCTCCCTCATGATGTCCAGCATGAATAACTCATGAATATCTGCACTTTCTTTTTTACGTCTTCTGTATTCTCGTCTTGCTTCACGCTCGCGCTCCGCTTTCTTGATATAATATATTTCCGCATCTACATTTTCATAATTCTGAAAATAAATCGTCTCAAAAGCTTTCGGACTTTTTAATACAATCTGCTCGCCCAATTTACCTAACCGCATCGCCTCAGATAATTTTTCCAACGAAATTACTCCCGAAACAAAATCCTGGGCAAACGAAAAGTATGAATCATCTGCACGATATCCTACAATAATATCATATGGAGTAATATCTATCAGGAAATGCTCTTTTATGTATTTTTTTGCCTCTTCTGCAATACTTCCATTCTGCCAGTACGTTCTATTATCTGCAAGAATAGCAAGCCAATTCAATATGTGGTATTTTGAATCATTCAGATTCAATACTTTTAATCCTTCCATGTCCAATTCATAAATATTCACATATCCATTTTTTTGCTTTGCACATGCCCACTCTCTTGCTAATTCTATATTTTCTGTACAATAAAAACCTCTTCCGTAATCATTGTGTCTGGCACCCTTCCCGAACTCTGGTTTTTCAATTAAGAATTCTGATCCATGATATAATATTTTTTTCATACCAGCTCCTCCTTATGTATTAAGTATATCGCTACAGCGATATACTTGCAAGAGATTTTGAGTCAGTGTACTCCTTACAGGAAACTCGCAAAAATATTTATGATATCGTTTTTTCAGGAGATAATGCTTTTACATCTGTCCGGTTTATTTTGTGTGTAACGCACAAAGTGAATTGACTTTTTTTGTACGCAAGAATAAAATAAAAGCGTTGATTTTGCATTTTATTGACTGTATTCTGACCGGATGCTATGATTTGTGCGTAAAGAACAAATAGCGACCTAACGGTAATGACATTATTTCAAATCATTACTGTTAATAAGAAAAGAGATGCTGCATGGTGTTCAGGCTATCCGAACACATATTGATGTGACAGATCCAACATTTACGGGTCTTAAAGCTGCTATTTTCCCCTTCATTTTAAATTTTTCCCGTCTGTTTAAATTTTTTTCATCAAAAATTCCAGACATTTCATCGCCATAAATTCATGATTACCAACCAGACATATTGCATTTGGCATATCCATAAGCTTTCTTATTGTCTTAATAGGATGAGGACCCCTATCAAGTACATCTCCCAAAATGTATAAAGTATCCGTATCTTTTAGATCAATCTTATCGAGTAATTCTATAAACATGTTGTACTGTCCATGAATATCCGAAATAACATATGTAGACATAAAACTATCTCCCTTCTAGCATCTAATTCATTGCGAATAAGACAATAATTCTGTCAACGTTCGCGGTTCATAATTCATCCAAGGTTTCATGCATCCTACATTTATTGCTCTAACTTCCGTTTTATACACATGTTGACAATCACTTTCCACCATTTTCATTAAACAGCTTTGATAATAAGCATCCTCATTACTGTCATGCGTATGACCATATAATAAAAAGAATCCTTTCCCCATTCTTTTCCAACTGAAAATTGGATAATGGCTTAAAACAAGATTATAACTCTTTCCATTAGCTGAATCATGAATTTCTTTATAATCACAAATTTCTGCAAAAAGCTGATGATATCTATAATCCGACACATCATCATGATTTCCTTTCACAAGTATTTTTTGTCCCTTCAATGTAGAAATATAAGCAATCAAATCTTCATTTTTACCTCTATAACTTATGTCTCCAAGAATGAATACCCTGTCTCCATTTGTTATTTTACTATTCCATCGTTTCTTGATTGTCTCGTGCATTTCATCCAGACTGTCAAATGGTCTTTCATCAAACTTAATCGAATTTTCATGAAACAAATGTAAATCACTGATATAATAATTCATTACGCATCGCTCTCCATATCATAGTTATTGCTTAAAAGCTTGTACTTTTCACATGTGATCTAATCTGATCGATCGTAAGATTCTCTATGTTATCTTCTGCATAAAAGCAAAATTTTCCATCAATCATCTCAGCCCATGGCACTTTTTCTCCAAGAAATTTATTTAATGGAATTTTATATATTTCAGGTTCTTCCGGATATTCCAAAGCCGTACACCTTCCATCTTCGTTTATAAGTTTATCATAAGCCTCTATCACTAGTTTCTCATCTGTATAAATCCCCATAATACTAAGTTCCCCATAGGGGTATATTATTCCTATCAAATATACATAATTTTCCATTATTTCGCCCTACATAATCTCATCATACTCTTCAAACATAATCCGGACTCCACCTTCTTCACATTCCACATGATAATGTCCTGCATACCACTCTGTAAATTTCAGATTATCATAAATATATTGAAGCCATTTTTCCGTTGACTTATCTACAGTTGACTGATCCAGTCCTGGAATAAATGCCCATACCGGCTCACATTCTATCGGAACTGTATGAGAAAGGACAATATCTAACTGCCAGTTCACTTTGTCCAGTTTCTGTTCTACATATTTCTTTATCGCTTCGTCTGGCTGTTCCGTCTCAAACCATGGCAGACCATTGCGTATCCTATAATATTTATCAATACTATATGCTCCACCGATCGGCATCACTTTTTTCCCATTGAAATTATAAATTTCTCCATCCTTAGCAAATAAAATATTGGGATACTGTTCTTCCACATATACAATTCCTTCATTCCATATCTTTTCTTCATATTCTGCTGCCTCACATGGTCGTGCTTCGTGATTCCCATGAACACAGAAAAATGTAATATCCATTCCTGATAACCGTCCCTTTAATTCTTTGTCAGACAGATCAAGCCAATAATTAATCCCTGCATCCCCTAAGATAATCATCACGTCCTCTGTTGTAGTTTCATATCCATAGCAAAAATCTTCAATACGATCAAAGCTCCGATGTGTATCACCTGTAATATAAAAATGCACCTATCCTTCCTCCCTCTCAATTCTAACAATTTCCATCTCATCAATACTCTGTATTTTCGATTCTCTTATATGCTTAAACAACGTTTTCTCTCCCGGTAGTTCACATGGAATTCCCACAATATCATAAGAAACTTCTTTCTCTTGTCCCAATGTTCCATAATCATCAACCCATTCAACCGTTCCGTAGCCTTCCCTTGCGTTCTCTTTTCCATAGGTAAAATACACCGTTTCTCCTACTCTGTACCTTGGTCTTCCTACTTTCTGAACAGAATCTGGTTCTCCTAACTCTTTGATTTCTTCATACAGTAGTTGAGCATCCATATATTGAATATTGTCATGATAATGTCCGAAATACCATTGCGAATAATCTAATTTCTTTGCAATTTTATCCATCCATTCCTCTGTCGACAGATCTATCTTCTCTTGACATTCTTCATTCCGCCGATTCGGTCTATATACTAACGGACATGTATGAGAAAACACATAATCCACTTTCCAATCTACTTCATTCAATCTATTTTCTACTTGACTTTTTACTTTGTCATCTGGTTGTTCGTCCTGGAACCATGGAAGGCCTGTTAAAAGTCGGTATTCTTTATCGCGACTGTATGCGCCACCGATTGCAATCGCCTTTTTCCCATCAAAATCATAAATTTCTCCATCTTTTGCAAATAATATATTCGGAAATTCCGGTTCATAATATACCTCTCCTCCACGCCAGATTTGTGTTCTGTAAGTTTGTATATGATAAGGTCTTTCCTCATGATTTCCATGAATACACAGGAAATAATTTGGAAAATCCGCAAGTATTTTTTTATTCTCACGATCCTTGTCAGCTCCAAAATAATTCAATCCGACATCTCCCAATAATATAATTACATCCTCTTTTCCAAGTTTTTTATTAAATCTCGCCAACCAGATTAACTTATCAAAATGTGCATGACAATCTCCTGTTATGTAGTAACCCATTTCCTACCACCTTACATATATTATTCATCTTCTGTTCACTATGCTGAAAATTGTAAATTGCCTTCAAAATCTCAATTATATTTATCTGTAATTTCCATTCTCATTTATAGCGTTTTGAATATATAGATTCATTTCGTTTCTTATTTGTTCCATCTGTTTTCCAGTATTTGGATTTGTATACGGAATCCTTCCTATAATTTTATCCACATAATGGTTATCTCTTATACTTTCATATGTCGCTTTAAAATTTATATCATAAAAATATGCAAGATAAGATATCCAATAATCCATCTTTGTCTTTCTTGTCTCTAATAAAACTGATTTATGATTTTTGAATTGCCGCATAACTTCTGGCGTAATTTCTGACATTCCTACCTGTTCTGCAGTAACTCCCAGAAGAGTTTCAATTGCTGTTTCGAGCTTCACTCTGCAATTGTCAAGTTTATCTGCATCACGTATGATTTGAGCATGCATCAATTCTCGCTCATTCGTAATTCCTTTTAAGCAGTAATCACTATGATGTCCTATTGCTGTTTTTATAATTTCATCCCACTTATTTTCTTCGACAAAACGCCGAATCAGTCTCTCCTCAAATAAAATTCTCACACCGAATGCTGCATGATCCATCGTTCCCGGTTCAAAACTGTTGTAACATTTTAATTGTTCAAATCTTCCGATATCATGTAACAATCCAATAATCTGAGCGAGCTCACAATCTTCTGCGGACAGTTTCATATCTTCTGTAATTTTTTTACTGCATTCCATCACTCCATAAGTATGCACAATCTTCAACTTTATCTTTTCATTTTTTTGGTCATAATCATTCAAATAGTTTTCAAAAGCTTTCTTCGCATATTGTAAATCAATCATTTCGTTTTCCCACCTTATTTTCAAGATTTTTCAACATAATATTCCCGACCAGTATCCAGACAAACTGCAGCCAAACGTCCATTTCTGCGATTACAGCCACAATCAATTGCAATATGGTGATTTGCTTTATATATATAACCTGGTTTAGGATTTCCCAGAATTCCCTGTGTCGGTGTATGTCCTGTCACCACATAGGTATCTTCAAAATATTGGATATCATACTCAGCCCTGTCCCATATCAATTCTTTTAAGGAATATTCTTCAATATCTTTTCCCGGATAGTAATTTCCAAGTCCTCCGTGAACTAATAAATAGTTTTTTCCATTAACTGTCAGTTCTTCGTAAATCATAAAGTCTTTTATAAAATCAATCACTTCATATTGCATTTCCCGGCTCAATGTCCGAAACTCATCAATGGTTGACTTGCTGCCATTGTACTGCCAGGTCATAAGATTCTCCAACATTTTTTCATCGACTTTTTCGATAGAAATCTCTGTAATTTCCTGCATTAAGAATTCCAGACACTCTAACGCCATAAGCTCATGATTTCCTGTCAGACATATCACATTTGGCATTTCCATAAGCTTCAGAATAATCTGAATCGGATGCGGACCTTTGTCCAGAATATCTCCGAGAACATATAATGTATCCGTCTCTTTCAAGTGGATTTCTTCTAACAGTCTAATAAACAGTTCATATTCTCCATGAATATCTGAAACAACATAAGTAGCTATGTCAATCATCCCCTTTCGTTCCCAAAACACCCTAGCGCACTCTAAATTTTTCCGCTTCCGGTATCACCTAACATGCAAATCCAATCTTCTTTATCTGTCTTTTCATTTCCGTCGGAATCTCTGGAATATCGCTTTCCTCAATGGTAGTCAGCACTTCTGTTGTAATTTCTGTTTCGTCCATCTGACATATTCTTTCTGCCAGATTCATCTCTGCCTCTTCCAACATTTTTCTAGCAAATCTTCCATTTCCATAGTCTCTGCTTTCTTTTACGCTCTCGAAATTCTTTTTTAACTTTTTCATTCCTGCCTCTGTGATTGTCATTTGTTTTCTTGAAAGCATCAATTTTGTAATCTCACAAAGTTCCTCAACAGTGTAATCATCAAATTCTACGCTAAATGCAATTCTGGAACGCATCCCTGGATTCCTGTCAAGAAATGCCTTCATTGGTTCCGGATAACCGGCAAAGATTACAATCACATTATCCCTATGATTTTCCATCTCCTGAACGATCGTATTGATTGCCTCATCGCCAAATCCATTGTCATAGCCGTCACACAGTGAATAAGCCTCATCAATAAAAAGTACTCCTCCTTGTGCTTCTTTAAACTTTTTCTTAACTAACGGTGCCGTAGCGCCTACATGTTCACCTACAAGATCTGCACGCCCTGCCTCTACAAACACACCTGTTGATAATATTTTCTCATCTTTCATAATCTCTGCAAACAATCTGGCTACAGTAGTCTTTGCTGTTCCCGGATTTCCTGTAAAGACCATGTGTAAAGAAGCGTTATCCCTTTGAAGACCTTTCTCCATACAAAGCTTGTTTATCTTATGTTTGGCAATCGCTTTATGGATTACTGTTTTAACAGAAGCTAATCCCACCATTTCGTCTAATTCTTTTCTGGCTGTTCCTGATTCTCTTTCCTTCTTTTCTCCCTCTCCAAGCATCTGGATATCCTCTTTCGTAATCTGAAAGAGTTCATCCTTTTGAATATCACCCAGATTTCTTCTTTGTGAAAGTAATCTTACGGATTGCTGTCTAACCGCACGTTCCATCAGATTACGGACATATCTTCCATTCCCAAAATCATCGATATTTCTAACTTTTTCAAAGATATAATGCGCCTCTTTGATTGCGTCATCTGTCACACAGAATCCTTTTTCATGGATCATCAGATTAAAAATATCTGTAAGTTCCTCTGCCGTATAATCCGGAAAATCAATCCAATATGGGATTCGGCTTTTCAACCCTTCATTCCTCTTCATGAATGCTTTCATTCTTTCATTGTATCCTGCAAGAATAACAATTACATCTTCCCTTTGATTTTCCATTTCCTGAAGCAGCACTGTAATAGCTGTGTCACTCTTCATAGCGTATGCTTCATCTATGAATAAAACACCGCCTTTAGCTGCTATAAAAGCTTCTCGTATGGCACTTACGCATCCCATGCCATCTAAATCCATTCCTCCACGTTCAACAAATGCACCACTTTTTAAAATGCCTTTTTCTTTTGTAATTCCTGCAAACAGTTTTGCAACTGTAGTTTTTGCACTTCCAGGATTCCCGCCAAAAATCATATGCATCGAACTGGTATGATAATCATTTCCTTTTCGTTTTTTTCGTTCTTTCTCAACAATATCTGCCGTAATAATCTTATCAATCTGCTCTTTTACAATTTTCAGGCCAATCATGTTATTTAACTTTTCATAAGCGGATACTTCATTTTCATCTCTGTCCAACAAGAAATCTTCCGAAAGATTATAATCATATGCTTTCAATACATTTTTATTCAGACACCATGCTTCAAACTGCTCATAAGCTCGCAGTACATCTGTCTGTGAAAATTCATTTCCGGGAAATAATGCCATGAACTCCTGTGCCTGTCCTGCATATTTTGAATATTCGGATTTTTCAATCAACCGCTGCATATAATCGACCGCTGCTTTTCTATCCCCTGTTCCTTCTCTTAACATAATCGTCATCATATATCTTTTTAACTGTGGCAAGAGATAATAGGCAAATCCCGGATGATCCATATCATATGTAAATACAAACAGGCATTGGTTCCGATACTTCTTTATAAGTTTCTCCAGATATTGACTTGCCATTACATAATCAACCGGATCACACCCAAACTTTTCAGATAAATCTAAGACAATCACTCCGCCATAACTGTTTTCGATAATTTCTTCAAGATGGTTATTTTTCCTAAACAGATTAGGTTCTATTTCACTGACGATTTCCATTCTTCTGCTGTTGATTCGATTCGCTTTGCGTAAGTTCTGAACAAGTACTTCTGTCATTTCACCTGCTGCTTCAACGCTACGACTGGATATCACATAATGAACCAAATTTCCACTGTATTCAGATAGATTTGCATGCGCCTTTATATTTCTCAGTTCCTCCACAAAATCCTGATGGTAGATACTGCAGATCTCACACTCCTGTTCAGAAATAATACGCTCCTTAAAATCATAAGGAAATGGTCTTGTATCATTCATACAAGAATAATAATAGATCCATAAATTCGACGATTCTATGATCCGATTAGAATAGTCAAAACATCTTCTTCTTTTACATTCAAGAAAACATTCCATGAACTGATGCATCGTTATCTCAAATGGCTCTACTTTTACCTGCTTTATTCCAAATGTATCTCGCAACATTTCAAGAATACCTTCATATACATTTTGAAAACTTAGCTTCTGTTCATCGAAAGAAAAGATTGCAGAAATCAGATTGTCCTCTTCCCGATACACTAAAAACGTCCTGTCATTCTTCATTTTCTGATACATATACGAGTTGATAGATTCGAGTACATTGTCATAACCATAGTGTCTGAGTTCGATTTTTGCATTTTCCTTAATCTTTTCTGTATTTGTACCCAATTCAAAACCATAATATCTCATACACTTTTCCTCCGTAAAAAAAACTTTTGATAATCATTATGAATATCACTAATGCCATAATGCATTTTCTTATTTTCTCCTATAACATTTTTGCCACAGTTCCGGATAATCTCTAAGATTAAGACAAGATTCTTCTCTCCAGATAGGCTCTCCCCAATAGCGGTAATCACATATATCCCACGATTCATTTTCTTTCCGATAATGGTTTGATTTTCCACTCTGACCATCATTAGGGTTCAATTTTGATCTTCGACGAATTCTTCTATTTGCCAGCTTTTTAGCAAATCGATCTTTATCCCCTTTATAAACTGGTGTATGTTTATAGCTTCGACTCATAATATACCGTCTCCATATTCGATAAATTTTCTTTTTATCCCGACGTCTACAACATAATATCTTCTGGCTTTTTAGCTTCTTCCAGCATATTTTCTGATAAGCTTTTTTTCCGACATACTTCAGCATATTTTCTGGCATATTTCAGAACCAAGTCTGGGCAAAATTCTTTTCCGTTACTTTTATGACTCAAATAAGCTCCCAACGCTTCCGTTGCATATCTCAAAGCCTGTCTTTTTGGATCATCTTCTATATATGTTGGAAATTCCACTTCAAGATACAATGGATTAATATGTTCATGTGACCAGATTCCTGATTCTGTTAGTTTATAACAAATCATCTGTATATCTGAAAAATCAACATACCAATTTTTCTCTTCTATACGATTCAGATACCGATTCCAATCCGCTTCTCCCCCTGCCAGAACATAATATGAACCATTCCTTATATCTTTTACCGTCGTACCAGCTTGTAATGGACAAGGCATTTTTATAAAATGATATTCGAATCGTTCCACTTGATAGCTATCTACAATTTTTTCATCTTCTGGAAGCTCATAAGAATTGAATTGTTCTATTTCTCCACTCATATTTAAAGTAACAGATGCTACCGCAGTACCGTCATATGCACAGTATTCTTTCGTCTCAAAACCCAAATTTGGATTTCCTCGCAACGGATTGCGTACAATTTCATCTGCATCTGTGGCTACAATCAACTGCTTACTTATCCGACATTTCAGCTCATATGTCTGCATATGTTTTTTTGCATATTTTAAAGCTCTGTTATAATCAGAAAAAAATCCACCATTCTCATATTCCAGATCTTCGACAACATAGACATATTTTCCGGACTGATTATGGATAAATGTTTTAAATGTCCTTTTTTCATAATTCAACCGTTCGTTAATTTGTCTTCTTAGAGTTTCATCCTTCGTTTCTTCCGACAGCTCCTCCAAGGCATCTAAAATTTCCTGCCTGAGTCTGCCTGGTGCATTCCAGATTAAGGTTGCCTTCTGAAAATCTGTAAATGCAAAACCAATTTCTTCAAAACATTTTTTCATCCATTGAGATGGGACTATCTCAAACATCTTACTTCCTCCATACACAATTCCTGTTCTACCGAACCTGGAAAAGTCGCAAACTATATCTTATATCAACTCTCAAATTCTTCACGGATTTAACACTGGAAATAAAGAAGCTCATTCTCTATGGTAGTTAAGATTATTTAACTCGGATCTGTAAAATTGATAAGATCTACCATCTTCAGTGCTTATAATCACGCACCCCAGCCACCCATTCCGGATGGCGCACAAAACCCATAGGCAACAATTTTCTCAAATAATTCTTCTGTCAAATCTGATAATTTTAACTGTACTCTATCTTCAAATTTCATACTTGTCCTCCTCAGTTATTTTGCATCTTCCATTAACATCCGGATTTTTTCGAAATCATATTCTCTTATTATCTGGGCTTCTTCAGTACATTTTACTTCGTGATCTGTTACCACCACATCTGCTTCCATAGGATCTTCAACAATTTTTTCTGCCATCATAGAAAAGAAATCATACATATTCATGACATCTGTAAGATGAAAATAATCTGTCAAGAACGAGAGATTTGTATCTCCAGCCACCCTTGATTTACTATTTTTTGCTACATTAAGCCAGACAAATTCATTCGTGAAAAGATCGATTCCAAACAGATATGCAAAGGTACTCTCACAATTCACAAGATATGCCGATTTTACTGTCTTAGGTTCATATACTTGTCCACTATCATCCCAATCTCTCAGCATATACCCCGCCTTACAAAAGCATTTATTAAAGTTTTTCCCAGAATAAACGTTATCGCAAAAAATCAAATATCGATATTCAGAATACTGTGCCTTGAATTCCGGAAGATTGATATCAAAGTATTCAGAACCTCCCAGATAACCGCTTGTTTCATCACCAGAATAGGTAATTGCTCCTGACTGGTGTCTCGACATCGTTCTCCAGGAAAATTCTCTCCGATTACCATCTTCTGTAAGTGCAAATACTGAAAGATCAATATCGTTCACCTTCTCCCAATAGGTAAATGCCCTTAGCTTTTTCCCCTCGTCTATTGGAATCCTGCTTCCTTTAGAAAGAACACCCAATCCTCCTTGCGAAGTATTTTCTGCTAATGGAAGTGTATAATTTTTCATGGAAGGTTCAATATATACCTTTCCAAGTCGATTTCCAAGTTTCTCGGAAAGTTTTGAACGAATCATTTTCCCAATTTCTTTTACCTGCTCTTCTGTAAGCCTGCTTTGACATTTCTTACTCTCCTCTGGTGTTTCATAATGAACCTTCATGAGATTATGCTGTGTAAACTTGAAAATACGTCCATCCTTTCTCTGCACTCCTTCATATCTAAACAATAATTGCAGCAAAATCAATGTACTGCAATCCTCTGGGAATTCCGAAAGGAATGTTTGCTCAGCTTCTCGATCCATACGGCTGATAATGTAATCCATATTTCGAAGCAATGCAGATGTTCCTTTCTTTTCCCGCAATAATTCTGCTGCTTGCTGATATCTGTTTTCCTGCATCAGCTTTTCAAACTCACTGTATACAGACTCATTGCCTTTCGTTCTCATGGCATGTACAAATATTTCCGCCTCTTCGTTTTTCGGCTGATAATGAATATGATGTAAGAACCCATTCCATAGCTGCTTCTTTTCATAACATGTACAAATATCGCACCTGTCACCTTGAAACATTCTGTCCAATAGTGCCGTTAAGAATTTTCTATCCTGATTTTTAAAATTCAGTTTTTTCGGATTATCATTGTGATAATACCGATAGTTTAATTCATCTACTATTTTCATAACATCTGACAGATTCAAACTGTCTGCCAGTGAAAGATTTTTCGTGTCAATTAAAAGTCTTACACAGGTATTCTTTGATACTATATCCGGAATATTTTCAAGATGGTCACGAATAAATGTAAGTACAAGCGTATACTGCCTCTCACTCAATGGTCGCGAACCTGATAATAAATCCTTCACAATCACTCGTACCGTTTCTTCTGCTTCTTCCTCCGTTTGTATCACAAATTCCTGTACTTCTGTATCTTCCTGAAAAGCCGCACGTTCAAAATCTTTTTCAAATACTGAATGCCCCGGCTCATCAAAATTTCCAAGCCCATATGTATTAAAATAATGTATAAGCTGATCAAACAATAATTCCTCTGTAGAAAGATTTCGGACACTCTGAGGGAATCCTCTGTAAAATGGTTCTGGAACATTTTCTCCAAATCTTTTTGATAGTTCTTTTACCATTCCGCAATGCACAAGCTCCCTACCCTTTGTAATTTTTATGCCAAAGAAATGTGCCATTGCAAACAAGGTTTCAAAAACATGCTTTTCTTCTGTCTCTTCATCACTGACAAGAATATGCTTTTCAAACAAATAGTCTTTGTATATTTTTTTCATGCCCGCGCCTCTTTCTACTACTATACTTTAATCAATGCCGACTGATCTTGCCACTCAAATACACCTAATTTGAAGTAAGTAACAATAGCTGTCGGCATCCTTTTGGCGATATTATCGGATTAAATCTGTGCTCTACCAACTGAGCTACAGAACTTTTAAAGTTCTGGTGGGAGTCGAACCCACGACAACAAACTCCCAAAGAAGTAAATCCGATTAGCTGCCAGAATTTCCGCTAAAGTTCGCGGTGTATAATTCATATAGGGAAGCATACATCCCACATTACATGCTTATCCCTGACCATCCCATTCCGGCAAAATTGTGAATTTCCCATTTTGATAGCCTTCCAACAGTTTTTCCCTCATATCGTTGTACCAGGCTCTCAACGTTGATTGTAAATAATATATTTCGTTTTTTTCATTTTTATCGGTTTCTAAAATATTGCCAGTTTGTACATCCATATGAAAAATGATTTTTCCTTTATCTCCACCATAATACTCCATTGTCAAATAGTCATCTGCATCCTTTGCAAATACTATAATACTGTCATAAATAATAGATATGAGACGATATTCCGGGTTCCACCATAGTTCTTTTATATCTATCTCAGTTTTCTCTATCGGTAACCATGCCAACACACTATCAAATTCTAAAACTCCTCCTCGACTTTGTCTGAAACTTCCAGGTATTTTCCCGTGATCAGTACTCCATACCCCTGTGTCCCAACAACCAGCACTTAGATGCCCATCTTTTTCAACAATCAAACAAACCTCAAAATCATCAGGAAGCCTGTCTTTTATATAATTAAAGCCTTTCAACGTTACTTCTCCCGGCTTATTTGATATAGCAAATACTTCATTTGTAATCATGCTTGTTTCTCCTTCATTATTTATATAGTGCATCATCGATTCAACGCAAGGTCTGTGAAAAATAAATCTTTTTCAACAGTTCTACTGACACTCCTTCTCCAAATATTGTTTTTATTACTAGCTTACAAGCCTCTTCACAATATCCATTTTTTCTATTTCATAATCTCCATTCAGTTCACGATGAAATCCTACAATTTTTTCTATTTAAAGTTCTGGGAAACAATTTATCTGTTCAAATAAATCTTGTAACTCATTTTCAATTTTCTCTTTTTCATCTTCAGGAAACAATCTCACACGCATATCAATAATGGCCTGAGCCTGAAATTTCGAAAATGAAAACTGATTCATTAATTGTATCTTAGCGTTGAGACTGTCCTTTGAATGTTCCATTAAATAGAAAACCTGTCCTTGATGATCCTGAGCCCACTTTATCGCCTCCATAAATTCAAGTCTTTTAGTTAATTTTTTCCAATGTTCAATAATATATTCTGCAAAATCACCTAATACAACTCTGTCATCCCCTAGTGCCACCCTCCATGGGACTAATCGCCTTCCTGTTGCCTCTTCTACCAAAGCAGACAGTGAATTGATATCTGCAATAAATATGTCGTGACTCATAGAACGTTCTTTATTTCTTTGTCCCAATGCTTCAATCGGAAAACTATCCCAATTTCTGTAATAACAATAGTCATTAGCACTTCTCACTACTACATCAAAAGCTTTTTTTATAGAAGCATTGATTTCAATATCATTTAATATATTCTGCAAAACATCATCAAAACTTATGCTATTTCGTTCTTCAAGTCGCTGATTAATTTCCTCCTCATGCTCAACTGGTATGATCATTTTTCCTTCAGAATTTCTAACCTGTCCCGCTTTTATCCAGTATTTACGCTGTAATTCTGAAGGAATATCTTTTGCTAAACCATTAAATATTTCACCCTTATTTGTTTCAATAACAATTGAAGTATTTGGATACCAGTTCTCAAAGAACTCAAACAAATTCATCATAAAAAACATCCTTTCACTCATCAAAAAATTCTTCATCCAAATCTTGTAAGTCAAACGTCTTATAATTCCCTCCTCACAAGAAATCCTTTTGTTTCTGCAACCTCAATGCTCACTTCAACACCGGCATTAAACTTTATAGCATCTTTAATACATCCTATAAAGCTTTTTCTCCGTTATTTTTATATAGCGCATTTATCCTAAATTTACATATTTGTCATTACATATATCTTCTACAAAAAACACTGGTAACCTTCCATGATATATGTCATATAATACATCTTCTGAAATCTGTATATAACATTTACCCACTGGTGTATCTACTTTTTGCATATAATCTATTACAATAGAATTTTTCATTTTATCATTGATTTTCCCACAGATAGTACAATAGCTGTTGAGTGAAGTGTGAATTTTGTTTTCTTCCCAATTCCATTTATATCTAATTAGACATTCTTCATATTGATGCTTGTGTTTTGACTTCTTATTGGCTTTAGATATATCATTTTCTTTCCGTTTGAGATATTTTGGTATTTCTAAATCCAAACTAAGTTTTCGCTCCAATTCTTCTCACCTTCTTCCCTAAGCTTTAATGTAATCCCTGAAAAGTATCGCCTCAACCGCAGGTGTTCTAGATGCAAATTCAGCTCTCTCAATACCATTGGTAATCAATAACCTTTCCCATATTTTTTTATAATGTTCAAAATCAAACTTTTGATCATCCAGTATTACAAATTCTTCAATTTCCGGATGTAATTCAAGGTACTCTTTTACGCCCAGACCTCTTTTCCGCTCTTTATCAATGGTATGATCCGATATTTCCAATCCACACTGCCCCAGTTTTGATACAAGATATCTGTAATCTTCATGATTCCTATCCATCACTTTCCAATCAGATGAAAGTACAATGTCACCGCCTCCACATTTTTCAATAGCATTTGCAAGGATTTTAACTCTTGCATCGTCTATTCCTGTGTATCCATAAGGTGTTCGTTTAACGGTTGTTCTTGTGTTCAAGACACCATCAATATCAAGAAATACTACAAACCTCATTTGACATCCTCCTCAGCATATGCTTTTTTCTATTTTTTATAAAAGCTTCATTGCTATTTACTAATTCAGATTATAAAAAAAATCAGACAAACTTTGTCCAATTTTTTCTATTAGAAGTCCAATTTTTATTTAAATTGTCTTTTTTCTACTTTATTCGGTTTTCTAAAGCCCACTTCATCCGCTCTTTTAATGTTTTTTTCAATAAATCGCCCTCTAAAATCTCTACGCAGTCCATATATTGCATTATCCAAAAGGAAAAGGCCATAACATTAACTTCTGGGAAACTTAACTTTACCATTTTTACTTTGACCATAGATATCTTTCCATTTCCCTTTTCTGGTTTTTCCATATAATATGTCCCTAAGCATTCAAATAAACCATTCTCTTCTGTTCCAAACCAATCTACCACTTGTGTGATCTGTTGTTCCTCAAATCCAATTACAATGTCTTCTTTTTCACCAGAGTAAAAAAAAGGATTTGATATCAGAAATTTCTGTGGATCTTTCCACTCAACTTGTCCCTGCACATCTATTCTTTTCGTTTCTATTATATCTATTCCATCCATCAAATCAATTCGATAAAACAAGAAATCTTGTGTCGTAGACTCATTTTTTGCAATCACATAATATCGTCCATTACTCATCATAATCTGCAGCGGTGACACACAACGAACCTTGCTATTTTCAATATCTAACTCAATTGTTCCATCACTTGTATATCTATAAACGCCAAGTTTAAACTCTATCTTTTTTTGCATATCAATCGCTTCTTGAATGGTTAATACATTTTCCATCACATCAATTCCGCCTTCTTCAGAATATGGTTTTAAATCAACGATATTTTGAGAAAACGTATTCAGTTTTTTCACCTGTCCAGTACCGAACAATCTTTGAAGACTTGAATTGTAGTCTGGTTTGTATTCAGGATTTAACACTTTGGAATAAATGACGGCATCAGTCAAAAATCTCGCGAGATATTTTGATGAGCCCCCTTCCTCTCCATCTTTTTCATCATACCAATATCCTGTTATATAAGTGCCTTTTTTATTCACTTTCTTGAATCCTAAATTATATTTTCCTTTGTCTATTATTCCAATTCCATTCTCATCTGTTATTTCATTTAACTCTTTACCTGATTTTCCCAGCAAGCTTCTCAGTCTCCGGCCTACAGTACGAACAGATGGCAAATCATTGGCATCATATTTATCTTTTAACGCTTCATATACTTTCTGTGCATTCGCCGGATATAGCTCTGACGTATTCATTGATTTTAATGTTTCGATAAGCTCTTCATCTTTGAGTCTATTCCATGCTCTATTTTCCTGCATCTATTCACACTCCTTATTTCCCTAAGATCATGCGCTTACTGTTATTTAGCGTATACTTTGAGCACCCTCTCAAATGTCTTAAAATTACGATTATCTTTAGGACCACAATACACAGCAAATTCAATTACTTTAAACGCATTCAAATATTCCTTGATTACATTTTTTGCCGCAAGTGCTACTACTTCAGGGTTATTTAAAAAAGCTCCACAGCCAAATGCACCTAAAATAATAACTTCATCTCCCTCAGTGGCTGCTATATCCAAAATTCTACGCAGTCTTTTTTCATGAATTAATAACAATTCCTTATCACTAATTTTTGCCTTCTTAACGCCATCTCCTTGATTAAACCTATTACTTGGCTTATCTCTTAAATTTGGTGCTGCACATGTGATAACATCAACTTTATACCAATCAGCCTCTGGCAATAATTCAGGCTTCTCCGTATCCGTTTTGAAAACCAGGACATCCGGTGTAAAAATGATATCATCATTATGAAGTGGATCTCGGCTGACACGATGTGGTCTATAGAATCCATCCCACATGTTTTGCTCATTCAGATTAAAATACAACCCCGAACAGCGGCAAAGACACTCCTCCTGTGCATTGGCTCCCCGCACAACTCCTCCGCCCGGATTTGTAGCTGAAGCAAAATTATGAACTACCGTCTTCATTCCCTTATATTTAGAAGCTGCCTCAAACGTTCTTTTCTGTGAAACAATCACTTTGGCAGGGGCACTTTTCTTTTCCTTCTTTTCCAAATCAATTGTGTCATCTTCTAATATTATTTTCTGCTTATTCGTAGAAGCTTTTACTGAAGCTTTGATTGTTTCATTATTCTTGACCTGTTTTTCTGTATCTTTAAAAATCTCTATATTTTCATTTCTCCCCAAAATCCGTTTTCCTCCCGTCTATTTCAATCCTAAATTCCATCGCTATCTGATACTTAACTTGCTTTATTATGATAATAGCCCTAAAGAAGGGCTTCCCTTTGCCTTTTTTAGAGCTATTTCAACTTTTATTCTTCCGGTAGCTTCTACATAATTACCGTAGTGCCAGGTTCTATATTCTCTATCAACCATTCGAGTTCTATCTGTGCAATTCTAATACATCCTGATGTAAATGTATCATTACCACTGATTGGCTCATAATCTTGCATGGATTTTCTGGTTACCTCTGCATCATATAAATCACTGTGGATAAAATAATCTTCGAATATCACAAGATAACCAAAAAACTTTACCTGACCACGCTTTGGATAATATCCGCTCAGATACTCTTCTACAGATTTGTTCTCTATTTTGAATATTCCCATTGGAGTTGGTGATTTTTCTCCTCCGAAAATACAATCTATAGATTTCAGTTTTTCATACATAGTATAACCAGATGCATCAAAATCCGGACGAATCGAATAATATTCATTCAGAACTGCGTTGTCTGCTTTTTGATATACTTCCAGCTTATGATCTGTTCGATTCAGTTTCAAAAGATAATTCGTCCCTTGATTTTCAAATTCTTTTTTTACAATATACATAATCTACCTGTCTTTTCGCTTCTTTTTTTTCCTAAATTCCTTATATATCATTGTCAGGAAAAAAAGTATCATTATTACACTTGTTGCAAGAAAACCAATAATCATCAATGGTCTTCCTGTTGAAATATAATCCAACATCTGTAATGTGGCTGAAATAATCGATACGAGTCCAAATACTGTTATGATCATACTGACTCGTGATTCACGCTCTCCTTCAATTCGATCCTGTTCCTCATTCAGTAACGTAATCTTCTGACTAATTTCCTCCAACAACTCATTCACACCGTTTTGTTTTTGTAAAGAGCGATAGGTTTCACACACATTATTCCAACGCGAAATCTGTGATGGTGCTAGCGTTCCATAGGATATAAATTCCAATGCTTCTCTTTTTAAATTTCTAAGACTTTCTTCTCTTTTAAGTCGACTTGATTCACCGATAAATCTTTGGTGAATTCTTTCATTAAAAATCATGCATGTATATTTTTGGTACATAACGATCATTGTTAATAACAAATCATCTTCAGACCGCTCCCACAAACCGTTCTTATCTCTGGGTTCTGTTTTACCCTGTCCTGGTCCATAAGCATAGGAAATTTCCTGGGAGGTGATAGCACATGCCCAGCCATAATGTTCATCCTCTACATCTTTTGCCCCAGTTGCATATTCCACATCCATCTCTGATACATCTTCAAAATCTCTTGTCACATCAACTAAACGATGTCCATTGTAAGCAAGTCTCTTTGGAATTTCATTATCTTCAAAACGTTTTGGAAGAGATGCTATATTCAGTCGATAAGCTTCCTTGATGATATATTTTCTCGAGCCCTTATCCTGTATAAACCATGAAAGGGTAATTTTCATTTTCTTTTCAACTAGTCCAAATACCTTCTCTTCTAACGCTTCCAATAAAACATCCTGAACTGATTTCTCTTTGTCATTGCTCTCTTGCACATATCCTGGATCTATAAATTTATATATTTGATTAACATCTTTGTTTTTATATGATAAGTATACCGTTATGAAAGCGATTCCGTTATTAAAAACGAAAAATTGTAAATCGTCAATCTGGTATTTTTTACTTATCTCCGCTTTCCCATTCCACGCTTCTATTGTTTCCTGTAATTTGCTGTTGACACTAAACCTCTTAACAAAATTTCCATTCCGGCACTTCACCGATAGTAATTCGGTAAAATCACTGGTATCAAATATTAATTCTGGAAGTTCAGTTTCTTTTTCATTAACAGTAATGGATTGAAAAGAGCCTTGGTAGCGTAGCGGGAGGATTATGTATAAGCCGCGATCTATGTTGCCTGGGGCGGTTGTGTTTTGCCAGTAGGTTTGCATGTGTAGTCTCCTTTTATAAAGATGTCGATTTTATTTAAGATATTGGTTTTCTATAGCTGCCCGAATCCATTTATTCATTAGTTTGCTTGGATAATTACGTTCGCCTTTTTTACCGATTACCTTTGTTTTTATAGGTCTTATTTCATCATCTGACTTTTTTATTTGAATCTCTCTGATTTCCCCAACGTTCCATTTTCTCATCACATCACACTCTTTACATTCTTCTTCAAATGATGTAATATCGTAAAATGCTAATAAAGCAATCAAAACATGCCATTTTTGATTAAGAATCTTGTTTTTCGGATTTAGATATGGTTTTCGTGCATCAACTTTGGCAACAACATTGTTGTTTTGCTGAAATCTATAGTACCCTTTCTCATCTATATATTTATTGAGTTTTATGTAAAAGCATGAATTTTCCTTGTTTTCATGAGGACATGAACCCATAAATACATCTGCTAATTTCTTCGCCTCTTCATCAAAGCCCTTATCCTCCTCTCTGTTTTTATCTTTTGAAAACTCCTCCTCATAATTGTTACACATATCTACAAACGTTTCCAATGACATACTTATTGGCAATGACAAACTTATTAGCTTTAATGCATATACTTTTGCACAACATTTAATCATCCATGGAATTTGTATGATTTTGTTTTCAGGAAAAAAACTTTTAAATATCTCTCTTACCTTATTAATTGCTTCTATATGTATAGATATATGTGATGGAAACTCTCCTTCTAAACTCTTGCTTTTGTATTTTGTCCAACTTGATGCCTCATTTAAAATTTTACTAACATCACTTTCTTTATGTAAATTCAATATAATATAATCAAATATTTTTTTTGTTAAATCATCAAAATTTCTTTCATTTTGTAATTCTGATATACACAAATATATCTTTTTTAATTCATCATTTAACTGTATTGTACAAATATCTTTTTCTTTCATGCTTTGGCTAACTCCCCTAAATTTAATAAACTAATCTTTTATCACAGATAGTATTAGTGTAATATTTTTACTAACTTTATTATACTCGTTCTACCATTATAAGTCCAATCCTTATCCACTTTTTCATTCCTCTGATAAAACACTCGGTTACTGTTCAGGGGATATGCATAAGTCATTGTAAAAAGTGACGAAATTTATTTTTTTATTTTGTGGATAATCCTTTTCAGCTAGAAAAACTGTGTTTATAGTTTTTCCAGCTGTTGTACAAAGATCATTTTCGCTATCATTTACTAAACAGACATTCTTCTGAATCTTGTTCTTCATAATAATTCAAAAGTCATATATTTTCTTGTATAATAATTAATAAGTTGATTGTCAACTGTTTTTTATAAAATAGCGTTCTCCAAGTTATCGCTTAGATAATCATTTAAGTGATACTTTTAATAAATCCTACAAACTCTTCAAGAATATCATTAGCAGCATTTTCCCACTCGTGTTTTGAATCGATTACACAGCTTTGATGTTTATCATGAATTGTCTCTGAAGTATAACCGATTTTAAAAATGTTTCTTCTCCCGTTTTTTCCAATGTTAATATGTTTATTCACAACCCGATCAAATTGTAACTTTTGCAATTCACAGTCCACTTTTTTATTATCACTAATAAAAAAACGCATAAAATTCAAATTATAATTTATTCCTCTATAATACACACTTATAAATTTGAACAAATCATTATTATAATTTTCAAAACATGACAACTTATTTATTCTTCCCTTGCTTCCTGTCCCTCCATGGTAAAATATTTTATTATCATTTTTCTTTGATTCCTGCATCGCCTTTGCTTCGCTCTCTGTCTCTTCAATATCTCTTCGTTTTCTCATACAGTTGATTATCTCATTTCTTTTTTTATCCACTAACGAAGACACTTCATTAAATATTTCTGAATCTTCAGGGAATATATGAAAATTAAATGTATTTATATCAAATACTATCTTTGAGCAAGAGTCAAATGCTGTTATCTGTTTCCCCTTATAAAAAAGTTTTCCTGCTTGATATCCACCTGTGATTGATGTGATATCATTCTCAACATGATTACATAAATTATTACAGCCATTGAACATATTTTTTATTTTTTCTTCCATTCTCTCTTCTCCTTACGATAATGCAAAAAATTTAAATTTTTATAGTAAAATGTACTTTCTTCTACAAACACTTTTAATCCCTATTGCATATTTTCTATTTACTTCAGCTTCTTAACATAAAATTCTTCCATATCATTCAATCGAATTGCTCCCAGATTTCCATCTTTCTGATATCCTGCCCCACAATCTATTTTAATCGTCTTTCCCGATGGCGATACCCATATCTTTCTATCCTCTGTTGCAGTATGTCCTACAACAGAGATAAACTTGTCATTTTCTTCCATTCCTCTGATAAAACACTCGTAATGTCCATCCCCCATATAGAACCTGCTTTTGTTCCATATTCGCTCCGGTGTCAAATATGTCTGCGCATGTGCTATCTGGTATTTTCTCCCCTCAAGATCAAGATTGATATAATAAGGCTTTTCTTTTATCCATCTTGCCAGATTTAGCAAATCAACTGCTGTCATCCGTCGTTCCATGATCGATAATGTATTGTATGAAATGTATTCTCCTACTTTTTCACCAGCATACTTTTCCATAATTTCTCTTGCCAGCCAGACATCGTGATTTCCTTGAATCACTTGAATATTAGAATGTTTTAAGATTTCAAAATACAATTCAATCGGCTGATTCCCACGATCAAAAATATCTCCCGCCAGAATCAATATATCATCTTCCGCAAAATCAATTTTTCCCAATAACAATTTAAATCTATCAGCATCATTATGTATATCAGAAACAACATATATCTTTTTATTAACAACCTTTAAATTCATTTCGTCCTCTCTCGAAAAATTTATTACTATTCACTGTACTCCTGTTTCAAACGTCATCATCTTCAAATAATGATTTTAGTCTATCTTGAATCGTCTTTTCATCATATCCAAACCATGTTATTTCCCACAAAATCAATGTTGTAAACTTTTCATTTCCATAATCAGATAAACTTTTTTCATCCACCCTACATCCTAATATGTTCGCCCATGAAGACGCTTCTATCGCGTAAGTTTTCTGATCTGTTGTGTCAAGGAGATAAACATTATCATCAATCCATCCGCTTTCTTGAATTTTTTCTATACACAGTATCTCTGTATGCGACTTCTCTGGTTCCATTTCATTAAGAATTTTTATTGCACCTCTAAATACTTCTTCTGTAACATTTATATCCGATGAATCATCAGCCAATTTCAAGAACTCATGAACAACCACTTCCAAATCACATTTTCCAAACACTTCATAAAAATACATTTTTTTAATCCTCTAATAGGCTTTTGTCTTTCATTCATCACAAACAGGCCACAATACCTTCCAATTCTCATTTTCTGCATGATCTGGTTTATGTATGCATTCTCCTTCCATAAAACAGATTTCATTTCTCTTTTCACAATATTGAATACCATTCATATCCGTTGTGTGAAGATCATTTTCGCTGTCATTTACTAAACAGACGTTCTTCGGGATCTTATTCTTCACAATAATTGCTTCTAATAATTCAAAGGTCATATATTTCTCCATTTCTAATCAAAATCATTCTATTATATTTCAGAACTACTTTTTACAATGAAATCCGCCCATCATAGAAAATTTCCATAGGATTCTAAATTTTTTCTTACTGAATAATTATTTGACGCATACTTCAGCTTTTCATTTCTCCTCCAAAAGGCTTTCCGGCTCTGCTTTGATTCTCTGCCATATTATTTTTTCCTCCGGCGTCAGCTGTTCATTTATAACAATTGGCAAAGGAAGCTCTGTATGTACTTTCCAAAACAATGTATCCTTTAGTGAACAATTCCCACAGGTTCTTGGCCCCAATAGCCCAAATCCTCCAAAATGTGGCGGGTAGTCCCATCCCGCATCCAAAGCCTCCTTTGCAGTAATGAACTCTTTTTTCCACACACTTCACAATAATGCCAAAATGGTCTGGTGTTCATGCTCTCTATGAGCTGACGGTGTTTATGCTCTCTTTCATCTTCCCTACGAATCCGTGTATCTTCTTCCGTCAGTTCCTGTCTTGCCTGTTTCACAATTTCTGGCTTTATATCATCCATCCGAAGTATGATTTCATCATCAATCACCTCAAAGATCGCATCAAATCCCTCCGCAGGATTCGGAAATTCCATCTGCTTCTTTTGATTTTCATATACTTCTATGTTTTTTATATCCTCTCGTTTCTTGCTGTTCTCAATCCAACGTTCATTACTCGGATGCATCACATACACTTCTATTTTTACATCCATTTCGTTGCGTATTTCGTCAATATAAGCTATCCGCCGCTTTGCTTTAAAGAAGGTCTGTTCAGCTATTACATTATTGCCTTGCTTCAGTTCATTTATAATGTCATGAAGATGCTTCTCATTCGCTTTTTTAAGACAACGAAACTGTTCTTCAAATGTAATCAGCTCCTTGTTATCATGTTCATCGTAAACCTTTTGCTGATAATCATAAACATCAAGAACAACAGCCTTTTCGTTAGCCAAGTAATGTTCTATAAAATAAGTTTTCCCCGCTGCATTTGCACCAATCACAAAGGTTAATTTCTGCATATTGCTCCCCTCACATTTTCTATATCTGTCCTCCCTGTATCCGACAAAACAATCACCATTCTCTTATTCATGCAAGAATCATAACCTCTTTTTTCCAGAGCCTTTATAATATCCTTATCGTTTTCGTCAAAATTGTCCTCCATACCTATACCGAAAACAAATTTATCATTATACTCATCAGGAATATCTCTTTTCCATTCATATAACCTGTACGACCAGTCTTCTCTGTTAACAACAGCAAAATTACGACCTATCTGTAAGTATGGTTTGATATCTTTGAACAAAAGAAGTCCCTCTGCTTTTCTTTCTATATCACGTGGTATTTTATGAAGAACAATCTCAATTGCTGGCTCAAAAGTGCACTCCTTTATTTTTATTGAACTATTCGTATCATCCAAATTCTGGGGAGAAGTGTATATATCCTTAGAAAATTCAACATCAATCATTCCTATTCCATACACATATAAATCCTTATATTTTTCAGCCGGAATATCCGAAATCATCAAATAGTCGTGATAATATCCATCCTCAAAACATATTGATAACCTAACGTTTCTTGCCAAATATTGCCTGATTTCCTTGAACTGAATTGCCATAATCATCTTCTCCTTTATTCTTTATCTCTACTCTATTTTTGCACAATTCAGCAACGGTCATAGGTCTGTGATGTGCTTGTACAAATGCCGCTGCTCGTTTTATTCCTTTCACCATTTGAACTTCCTGATCTGAGTATTCACCATAATCTGTCATGATGTCTACATGTTCCGGATCTTTCAAAATCTCAACCAACACACTTTCGAATTCATGAACATGATCCATCTCACCATTATGCATGAAATGATAGATTAAACCTGTTCCTGAAAACTCAGATGCAATATAGTTAATATCTCCACTTTCAAATCCGTGTCCTGTCTGCACACACCAAATACCGAAAGCATCATCTTGAATCGGAACATATTCACCAAGATATTTCTGTTCTAACAAGTCATCTGAACCGCCTGCATATTCAGGCTTATTTTCAGCATCACTCCTACTATTCTTTTTACTGTAAAGATTCGTTAGATAGTTGAGATACGCCATTCTTTCATCTTTTTCATTCAATGTCATACGCTCAATATATATTGGATTGATGTGTTCATGTTCAAACTCTCCCTGATAAGCTACTCCGTCAAATTTAATATCTACACAAATCTGAACATCTGAATAATCTCCTCTTAGATTTTTATAAAACTCATAATCCTTATCAAAATAACTGAGGATGATTCCTACTTTTTCACAAAACTCAGTTGTATTCCAGCCACCATAGAGACTTCTTACAATGTCACCATGTCTGAAATCATGCGGAATAAATATAAAATCAAAAAGTGATTCATTATAAGGCAATGCTCCTAATGCAGTATTACACTTTCTGTAATACTTCTTATCCTTTTTTATCTGAACTAACGCCTTTGATATTCTGCCTTTCAATGTGTCATCAGATATTTTTTCCTTAAAACTATTTAACCACTTTACTTTTTTCTCGTAAGAAATCATAATGTGATTTGCAACAATCGTAGCTTTTTCCAAGTCCGTAAATTCATGATGAATGCTATGCAAATAAGCTCTTGTATCTTTTGATGGAATAAATTCATCAATAAAATTCTTTTCCATTTTGACCTCCAAAATATTAGTAAACCTATTTCACTTAAAGATGCTCTTTAAAATCAGCATGAAACATATAGCAGAAAGCAATTTAAATGGACCAAATGTGTCATAGTCCTTCCAACTCTTATCTCTACTTCATTAGTTCTCGCAAAAACAATTGATTCAACTCACTCCAATCTGGTGTATAACTATCATCCAGTAATCTCACTGCACTTTTGATTCTCGGAATACTTTCATCAAGATATTCATTTATTTCCGAAATTCTTTTAATCAACTTTATTTCTGGCGAGTTCATTTTTAATTCCAGCAATTGATTCACTACATCGATTAATTCTACTGGTAACTCTGTTTTTAGCAATTCTGAAAACAACATGGGTGGAGGCGTACCCCGATCTAAAATCCATTGGCATGCCAGTACCGGGCGCAAAGCGTAGAAATATTTTTTTGCTTTGACGAGATCACCTTTCAAATATTCCCGATAGTTTCCTTCAGCCATACTAACATAATGATACAACGTCTTCTTTGGTGAAAAATAATGCATCATCAAATCACGAAACTTGTCGGAAAATTCTGTTTTCTTATAAACAATTGGTGAAGAAAACCACTCAAATAATGTTGGATTTGACTTATGCAGTAATCTTAATGTCTTTTGCAAATCCCATCCGTTGATGTCCAAAACATCATCAATTGGTAGTTCAATCACATCTCTAATTGCATCCAGTCGCAGATAGTCCTCTAGGCTTCTGATATAAACAAATCGCACATCATAGTCACTGTCTGGAGATGCAAATCCCCAAGCGCGGCTTCCCGATTCAACAGCCAAAAGTATTTTTATATTTTCCGCATCTTCAATTCTACGAAGCTGCTCCTTTATCTTTTTTCTCATTTATGTCACCTCTTTTCCATGGCTCTTTTTTATCCAATGCTTTGAAGTTGTTCATACTGTACAATAAAGCTTTTAATTCATTCTCCCAATCATTCAAATCACTGACTTACTTTTACTCCCGCAAATATTCATTTTACCTCCTTAAAGTTCCGGAAAATGTTTTATCCATTCAAAGATTTCTTGCAACTCATTTGCAATTTTCTCTCTTTCATCTACAGAAAATGCTCTTACTCGCATATCAATAATTGCCTGCGCCTGATTCTCAGAAAATTTAAACTGCTGCATTATTTGAATCTTTGCATCTATACTATCAAGAGCATGTTCAACAATATAATAGACTTGATTTTGATGTTCTTGGGCCCACTTTATGGATTCTAATATTTCAATTCTCTCTTTTGCTTTTTCAAGACGATCAATAATATATTCTGCAAAATCGCCTATTATCTTTCTGTCATTTCCAAGTGCTACTCTCCATGGAACTAAACCACTAATTGATTCTTCCTCAATTAGCCTAGATAGAGAATTAATAGCTTCGATAAAACTATCATGATTAATAGTACGCTCTTTATTGCAACACCCCAATGTTTCAATCGAAAATCGATTCCAGTTTTTCCTATAATAAGTATAACTATGGGCGCTTCTTACCATTGACTCAAAAGTTTCCTTTAAATAGTCATGAGAATCAATAATGCTAAGAATATTGGAAAGAATATCCGAGAAACTTATACTGTTCTGTTCTTCAATCCTTCTATTAATTTCAGCTTCATACTCTACTGGAATAACCACTTTTTCTCCGTCTTTCCTTACCGTCCCCTCTTGTACCCAATATTTACAAGAGATTTCTAATGGTATGTCCTTTACAGTGCCTTCAAAAATAATATTGTCCTCTGCCTCGACAATAATAAGTGTATTAGGATGCCAATTCTCAAGAAAATCAAATAAATTCATACAATAAATTTCACCTATCTTCACAATAATCTCTCCTTAAGCACATAGAATATTTTCAATAGCATCATATCTTTCAGAATTTATCTGCTTTAATAAACACTTGTATGGATCTAATTCATTAGAAAGAACCATATTATATACAGCAGGATTAAATCCACTAACCAATGCAACACCAGCTTCATTTTCCTGCAGCATAATCGTGTTTGTTCTTGAGCATACATTCCAAAAGATCAGTCTTGGTAAAGTATATCCATAAGCCTGATATTCAGCTGCAATTGACTCCAATAAGGTTTTTGTAGAAGAATCATCTTGATTATAAGAACCCCATCGAGAATATGTGCCCATCATTGAGTCAAACTCCATATCTGAGACAATCAAAATATTTTTTGGCAGTTCACTCTGATTTAATTTGTTCTCAACTGCTGTATTCAAAATCAAATCAAATACCGCCTTTAGATCGGTGTTGCTACAATCACTATGGGCTTCACATATTTCTAACTTATCACGCACACATGTTGCGTTTGACATATCTATCATTGCAGGTCTACTACTAAAAGTAATAAACTTGTTATAAAAATGACCTGTAAGATGCTCCGAAAAATAAATAGCTAAAGCTGTAGAAACTTCTAATGCAGTAACGTTTGTATTTCCAACCGTAGTATCCATTGAACCAGACCCATCTCTTACAACTAGTGTTGAATTGTCTCCTTCTATGAAATTAGGTAATGAGTTCCAAAGACCTTCGAGAGTATCATCAAAATTACCTAATTCACATCTCCTCTTGCTACTTGCCTGATAATATTTATGTACAATATCACTTGGAAACAATGTGCTAGCATTAATTGTTACATCACCTCTCGAAAGCTTAGATAAAAAGGCACGTCTACGCTCCTCATCATTTCTCAGAAAAGCATTTCCATATAAGAGATTTGCCCTAGAAGGAAGATTGCTATAATTGATGTCCTCCCACTCCCCTGCACTCATCTTTACTTCAACAACATTTAGATATGCTCTTAAAGTTGATAACGTCTTTCGATACTCACTTTCCTTTAATCCGAGCATGTTGCATACAATCTTGGCATACTGCTTTGTCTTGCTTGAACTTGCGTTACACGAAGGCAACCATTTTGCAAGTAAAGAAATTTCCCTTCCTTGCTCCATATTGCAAATATCAATTTCAAGCTGCTTCTTAATCTGAACCGACACTACTTCACTCGCCTTTGAATCAAGTAAACACATCCAGTCATCATATCTTCCATATTCCGGAATCAATTCAACAAGTGCCCTTACATTGTCAAAATGATTTTCAACGAGCCACTTAAAGCAGATTCTAAATGCTCTTCGTTCACCCATTCCATTTCCTCTGATATCCCTTAAATAAAATAACCACTTTACAGCTAAAAGTGGATTTTCATAGTATGCCTTGGTGTAAGCCTTGCAGATTTCGTTTTCATCCCAGTTACGCATACTGGAAACTGCAAAGTTCAAATCTAAAAGTTCTTTCCCAGAGGTTCTATATCCGACTGCGCCGTTTTCAGTACATTGCGTTTCACTATTTAACTTTTTTTCTAATTCATTCATAAATGCCATTTTCTTTACCTCCAGATTATTTAATAATGCCGACTGCTGGAATCGAACCAGCAACATTAGGACCACTCTGCAAATATAGCTGTATAAACCTTTTACAAGATTCAATATTTTCCTGCGCTCCACCATTGAGCTAAGTCGGCAAGTGGAGAGGATGGGAATCGAACCCACGACAAACGGATTACCAATCAATAGATTATTGCTGTTTGAGCCTTTATCAAGACTACTTACGTTGCTCTACCACCTGAGCTACCTCTCCTCGTTTGTATGTTTTAATTATATGCTCGCATCTTTTCTTTATCTTGAAAAAAAGATGCGAACTCTACTTTTCTCTATATTTACATTGCATCCGGAATAAATGGCTTTGGCAACTCAGCCCACGCAATCACATTTTTATGCATGCTTCCAAATCCACATGCTTCTGGATTCTCTTTATACAACACTTCTGAAAATCCCCAATACTCACCTATTCCAATCTCATATTCTGGACCGCTTTCGTAATCATATCTATATGTACATAATACCTGTCCTGGATTATCCGGGTATCTCTCATTAACAGGAATCCACTTTATTCGCACCTCATTGTAATAGTCCAAGATTGAATCTTTAACATTAATAGATCCTTCAAAATAACTATTATATTCACATCTTTTTATGTATTTTTTATATCTTTTATGTTGCATTGAGATGCAGAACTCAACACCCAGATGCAGACCAACACCTGGTCTTTTTGTCTCTACATAATATTTAATCCCATCTTTTTCCATGTGATACTTAGCCATATTTTTTTTAATTTCTGAGTTTATATATTGCTTATCTTCCTCTGACAAATCATCACGGATTTCCAAATATGTAACAAAATCTATAAACATTAATGCACCTCTTTTGAATCTTTATTACTGTTTGTATATCTGGATTATAAAAATTTTTAGACAAATTTTGACCAAATCTTCCTGTTTTCTGTATTACAATGCATGAAATTTTTTGTCCGATGCTTTGAAATTATATACTGGTTTCATAATATCAATAATCTCTACAGAATCTCTGATCACATCAATGATATCCGCAAGCGATTTATATGCCATTGGTGCCTCATCTAATGTATCTGCATTCACTGATGTAGAATAAATACCTTGCATGGATGCTTTGTATTTCTCTAAATCAATGGACTGTTTTGCTTTTGTTCTGGACATGATTCTACCAGCTCCATGTGGTGCTGAATTATTCCATTCCACATTTCCTTTGCCAACAGCAAGAATAGAACCATCTCTCATATTAATCGGAATCAATACTTTTTCACCAGAATGTGCGGCAATGGCACCCTTTCTAAGAATCATCTCATTGACATCTATATAATTATGAATGGTATGAAAAGCTTCTGTTCGCGTCATTTTGGTTCTTTCAATAATAATTTCCGCCATGCGCTCTCTACTCCTTCTTGCAAAGCGTTGGCAAATTTCAACATCATACAGATAATCATCCATAAATGACCCGTAAAGCCAGCAGATATCGTTGGGAGCATCCAACTCCTGGATTTCATAATTCTTTTTTAAGTGCTTCAATGCCTCCTGGATTTCTGCCCTTCTCCCCTGCTCTTTGTAAGTACGAATAATCTCATCTCGTTTTTTAAAATACTCTTCTTTTCCCGCATGTAAATCAATCGCCAGCTGTTGGTAAATCTCAGCTACCTGTTTTCCTAAATTCCTGCTTCCTGAATGAATGACCAGATAATATGTACCGTCCTTTGCCCGATCAACCTCGATAAAGTGGTTTCCCCCTCCCAGTGTTCCAAGTGATCTTTCCAATCTCTTTGCATCTTTCAAAGATCGATAACACTTAAGCTGCGTTAAATCAAAACGCTCCATTCTTCCTTCCCATACATTCATTCCCGAAGGGATATAATGACATGCTTCATCTATTTTTTCAAAATCTATTACCTGATCCTGCAGCTTTACAGTATACATTCCACAGCCTATATCGACTCCTACGATATTAGGGCAAATCTTATCTGTGATTGTCATGGTCGTCCCAATTGTACAACCTTTTCCGGCATGGACATCCGGCATAATCCGCACCTTGCTTCCCCTTGTCAGATCATAATCACACATTCTTCTAATCTGCTCGATTGCTTCATCTTCAATCACCTTTGCATAGCAAATCGCTGTTGTAACTTTTCCCTTTATTTCAAACATATCATTCACATCCTTTCGCATAATCCAAGTTTATCTCTTCTGATTCTTTTTATCATGGAAAAAAAGTTGCGAACTTTTACAGCCCACAACTTTTTTGATCTGACAATCTGCCCTTTATTAAATTAATAAATGCCACAGGTTTTACAACATGAAGCATTGGTCCAAACGAAAGAACACGAATTAAAATCTCTGTTTCGTCCTCTTTGTCATAGTACAACGTAACCTGATACTTTCGCTCATCTATTTTCTCGACTTGTTTTTCTAAATGTGCGAAGTGCATCAGAACACGTTCCAACGCATTACGCTCATCAATCAGTTCAAATATCACTTTACGTGGTCGCGGCTGATTTCTTTTCCCAACTTTTCCACCTTGTTGATTCTCATACTTTTCACAAGAACTAATTCTGCCAAGATTGATCGTATTTCCCAGTTTGCTTCCTGTTCCAATTAACCGGAATTTATCGTCTTTCTCGGAATATTCCAGATATTCTGGAATCATTCTGGTTGTTATTTGTTTTCCATGACGATTTGTAATACTGATTTGTATCTGGTACTTATGCTTGATCGCATCCAATATCAACCGAAAGTTCCGAATATATTCTGGATTCTCATACGGATCGCCATCTGAATACTTGTCAAATACATAAATATCTTCTGGAAGAAATAATGGTTCGACATCTGAGAATACGATTGGCCGGTCCGTAAACAAACGTATTCTCGGATCTAATGCGATTGCATTAATCCAGCGTTTCTGCAAAATTGTGAGTGGCATCGTTGGCTTCTTTCTGAGAGTGGTTGTTCCATCTTCTTTCAATAATTGCCAATGTGCCATTCCCAAAGACTCCGGAATATTCAATGTGCTTTCTTCAAATGCATAATCCTGAATGATTGCGTTGATTTCTCCAGTCGTAAGCGGATGCTCTACCGCTTCTGCCAAGATTTTTGCAACAGTTTGGAAATATGTACTGTAAATTTCATGAAACAGCATAATCATTCCTCCCCTTTCAATCCATACATTTCATACATCGCCTGCAAGTCTTCTTTAAACTGTTTTTCCAAAGCCTTATTGGAAATTGAAATATCTGTAATTCGACAAATAAATGTACGTATCCATGGAATCAATTCGCTTGCATCATAAACATCAGCAGAAAATCGACATGTATGCTCATCCATGTACTCCAACCGACCGATTCGTTTCTCCCTCTCTAATCGCTTTGGTATATGCTGTTCTCCATCATCATATTGAACTGTAAATTCAATATGTTCCATCCGATTTCCAGATCGACTGTCTGTAGCAACTCCCCACATATGTTGTTGCATTTCACTCAGTTTATCTCGTAATTCATCAAACCGATCTGCAATCTCTCCAATTTTAACAGTGACAATATTATCAAGACGATACGCTGTTATTCGTTTAAAATATGGGGTATAGGCCATCATATACTGTCTCCCACTCTGTACACTGATCATCACTCGAAGCGGAACAACATTCGTTTCCGTAATGCGATCTTTTTTACGATTAATCATCTCAACTGTTATATTTCTTTTTTCATGAATTGCTTTCAGTATCATGTACAAAGCCTCACTGTCCATTGCACTGGTTATGTAATGATGTTTGAATACAAAATGGTCAGCAATATTATTTGTTTTATCTTCCAAAAATGATCCTATCACACCACATGGTGCGGTTTCTGAAAAAAAATCCAAAACATCTCTACTTGGCATTTCAAACTCTTCTGTACGACTGTATAGCATCGTCTTTCCACTCTTCCGTCTTACCAACAAGCCTTCTTTTACATATTCGTTGAGTTTTTTTCTGATCGTAGAGATATCAAATACTCTTGCATGCTCAAACGCTGCCAGATATTCGTCCACCTGATATGCGATATCCCCAAGTGACAGTTCTTGTCCATTAGAAAGAATATCCATAACAATAAAATGAAGGGTAATATCTCCATCTGTAAAGCTCTTTGTCTTCCATGCCTTATAAAGTGGATTGTGTCTGGTTGCTCTGCTATCAATTGACAAAAATACATTCTTACCATCAGCGGTCTGATGAAACTTCATATAGTTACCAAGCCAGCTCTCTATCCGACGTTTCTCGTCATCATAAGACCTGGCACTTTTTTTCGTATAATCATCCCGGCTCTTGAAACCATAGACGTAAAAGTCCCGCATGTAATCACGTATCTTATTAAAATTTTTAATTAATTCGCTGTATGCCATGGTTTCGCCTCCTTAACTTTCCCCGGATCGTATTGATTCAAAATACTTTGTTTTTTATGATAAGTTATTTTCATCAAAAACTCCGGTAAAACTCCAGTTCTCCCCCTGATCTTTTGATGTGAATACAAGCCCTTCTGTCTCTCCACTCTGCGTCATCACATGGATCGTGTAATTCTCTCCATCCTGCTGTGGCATTTCCAGATACTGATAATCATCAAGCGTGAAGCCATATTCCTGCATATGCAGCGGATATTCTGTCACAGTATCCATCGGAAGTTCTATCTCTTTCAGTGTCTTTCCACCGTCTTTTGTAACATAAATAGATGAATGTGTCTGCGATGCCCCACTTAGACCGATGAAGCCAAACTGTTCATCGAAGAATTGTATCCCTTCTCCTGTTCCGCCATTTCCGTCGAATGGGTCTTCATTTACTGTTGTCCAGTTATACCCACCATCTGACGTAGTTTCCAGTTTGTAATAACGTGTTCCAAGAGCCGCATCAACAACTGAAAGTTTCCAGCCTTTCTGCTCATTTAAGAAGAATCGGACAACACCGCTTCCGTCCGTATCAACCGTCCAGGTATTATTCTCTTTTCCCTGTTCTTTTGCCTGCGAATCTTTCTCCGCCTGCTCATTCTGACTAATTGTATCAGGACTGATATATTCCGGTTCCATCATGTAACGCACCGGAGTCACAGATTCATCCTGCGGAAGATACAGAGACACTTCATATCCAAGTGCTTCTCCACCGCTATCCAGTGCTGTGAAATCAGTCATACCACTGACTGCTCCGTCACCATCCACATCTCCCGGAAGATAAACAAGACCTTCCGAAGAAGCGAAGGAGCGTTTTCCATAATACAGAATCTCATATTCCGGCGGATTATCTGCAAATGCGTAATTCAGATTCCATTGTGTCACCTGCATCTTACAATCTGATTTTTCCAAAATAATAAACATAGGATCTAATTTCTTGTCATCATCATAATCTGCATTTGCATAACCTGCGATCTGCACAACAATCTTATCGCTTTTATTGATATCATAATCAATCAGATAGGTCTTGTCTTTTCCCTTTTCATTCTGTCCATAAAGATATGCTGATACACGAGTTATCGTTCCGTCTTTATCAAAAGACATCTCAAAACTATCTGTGATATATAATTCGTCCGGAAGTTTCAATTTCTTATTGATATCTTTTATCAACCCTTCTGCGCCATCACGGAAGAAATTGTTATGTTCATACTCTATTTTCTTCGTCTTAAACAGGCTGTCTACCTTCCAGGACAATGCGCCATTATAAGGAATCGCAGTATATACGATATAAGAAATACATCCAACCGTAACTACAAGTAGAATCAAAAGTTCTGTACCAAACACTGTTTTCCTGAGTGCACCTTTCATTTTAAAAGGGTTTTCCTTTTCCGCGATCAAGCAACCAATCCAGATACAAAGACTGATTACCAGAAAGATACCTAAAGCAAAAAATGCAAACTTCAACTGCCTGGTACTTCCTGACTTGCAAAGTATGCACGTCACTACCAGAAACAAAATATAATAAAATATACTAAGCTTGCCAAATATGAATTTCAGTTTTTTCATTCAACCACATCCTATTAATACTTCCAGCCTCACTATTTCTAATCGTTCTACCCCAAAATTGTTTTATATCAATTATTTTAATACTTTTTCTTGATCAAAATGTAAAAATTTCATGATCTTTTCTATACTCTCCTGTGTCCAGGCCGTAATCTCGATCACTGCATCTGGTATCTCCTGGTCTCCGGAATCCGGATTATGCATCCAGATACATGGCATCTTAGCCGCCTTAGCAGCCTTTCCTCCATTCGTTGAATCTTCGATCACAATACACTCGTCTACCGGTACGCCCAGCTGCTTCGCTGCAAAGAGAAATGTATCCGGCGCCGGCTTTGGATTCTTCACTTCATCTCCACTTGTCACGACGTCGAAATATTTCATCAGATCCAGCGTTTCCAGTGTTTCTGTGATTACAGGTTTCGGAGAAGAAGAGGCCACGGCCAGGCGATATCCCGCATCTTTCAGACAGCAAAGCATCTGCCCAACTCCCGGCATCTCAGGAAATCCGTCTCTTGCAATAATTTCATCCTTCTTTTCTTTCATAATCTGATTCATAACTTCAAGACTTTCAAATGTGATTCCATAATTTTCTTTGATCAGATTCATGAAATGGAGTCTTGTAGATCCAATGCATGGTTTATATACATCGTAATCTAAGTCAATTCCATATCGTTCTTTAAAAATTTCTACCCAACATTGATAATGAAGCGGTTCTGTATTAATCAAAACCCCATCCATATCAAAAATCACTGCTTTTATCATTCTTATATCCCAACTTTCTATAAAAGATCAATGTTAATGTGGTCGCTACGATCCAACCAAATGGCCATGCCATCCAGATCCCGGTGCTTCCAAAGCTTTTTGTCAAAACCAACGCAAATCCGATTCTCAAAATAAGATCCGGAACTGTTGCAACCACAAAATAGACCATCGCTCCGGAGCCTCGGATAATTCCATCTGTCATCAGCTTAATTACAATCATAAAATACCACGGCGATACTATTTTCAAAAATGCCATTCCTGCGCTGATCGCCTCTACACTCTCCGCACCTAAGAACAGCCCCATCATCTGACGACTGAAAATGAAATACAGAATAACAAACGGTAATGCCGTAAGCTCTGACAATTTCACTCCGGTACGGAATCCCAACGGAATTCGTTCTTTCTTTCCCGCGCCGATATTCTGTGCCGTATAACTGGATAGACAGGAACCAAGTGTCATAAAGATATTAATGGCAAATGTATTCAGCTTGATTGCTCCCGAATATCCCGCAACAACTGCTGAACCAAATTGATTTACAATTCCCTGTACGAAAAGATTTCCTACACTCAATACGCTCTGCTGAAGAATGCTTGGAATTGCAATCGCCATGATCTGTGCAAATACTTTCTTATCAAACCACGGCTGCTTTTCTTCCCCGGCAAATTTCTGCAATCTTCCGAGAAGTGTTACTAATGCAAGCACGGCTGACACACCTTGCGCAATAAATGTTGCCCAGGCAACACCGCTCACACCCCACTGGAATTTTGCTACGAAGATGTAATCAAGAATAATATTTCCAGCTGAGGATCCAAGCAGAAAATATAACGGTGTCTTAGAATCCCCGAGTGCTGTAAATACTCCGGTACACACATTATAAAGCATCAGGAAGATAATTCCGAAAATGTAAATTTTCAAATATAAAACTCCATCTGCCATAATATTCTGCGGTGTGCGGATCCATCTCATCATCTGATGATTAAAGAAATACCCGAATAATGTCAGTATGATTCCCAGCACCATAGAACTAAGAAATGCTGTTGTAACCGCACGCTTTACACCGCCCCGGTCTTCCGCTCCGAACAGTCTTGATACGACTACGGAGGCACCCAGATTCATTCCCACAGCAAATGCCATGAAAATAATTGTGATCGGATAAGATGCGCCGACTGCTGCCAACGCATTTTCTCCTGCAAACCTTCCCGCGATCATACTGTCTGCGATATTGTAAATCTGCTGGAACATCACACTGAACAACATTGGCAGAAGGAACCGCCATAATGTCTTGTTCGGATGTTCTTTCGTTAAATCTGTAATCATCTTTTTGCCCCTCTCATTACAAACTCTACAATCCAATAATTCTATAAATTTCTTCCATATCCAGACTAGCACGAACGATATCTGCAAGCTTATCATACTGTTCTTCCTTATAAGACTTCCAGTCTACTGCCTGTACCGTCTCTGGATCATATCCTTTTTCTTTTAATAAAGCTGACAAGAACCCACCTGACATTTCCGGTGAATCAAAGATTCCATGCACATAACAGCCATAGACATTTTCCTTCTGTGAACCATCCGGATGTCCTTGTTGTAGCGTATCCGAATCATTTTCTATTGTTACAAGCCCGGATGCGTGCTCATCAAGAATCGTTTCTCCCATATGGATCTCGTATCCTTCGAAAGGAAGTCCCTCCATCTCTTTCAGGATTCCTTTCATCTCGCCAAATGTTCCATGTACTCTGGTTCTATGTTTTTCTGGGCGGAACACGGTCTTTGTATCCAAAAGTCCCATTCCCTGTACAGTTCCTCCGTACTCTTCTCCTGTTGGATCTGAGATTTCCATTCCAAGCATCTGATATCCGCCACAGATTCCAAAGACCGGTTTGTTCTGTGCGCTGTGTTTCAGAACTCTTGCTTCCAGTCCGTTCTGACGCATCCACAGAAGATCGCTGATCGTATTCTTTGTTCCCGGAAGGATCACCGCATCCGGATTGCCAAACTCAGCCGGAGATGAAACATATCTCACACTTACTTCTTCCAATGCTTCTAAAGGTGCTAAGTCAGTAAAATTAGAGATCCTTGGGAATCGGATCACTGCCAGATCGATCAGTCCCGGCTTCTCTTTTTTCTGAAATCGTTCCGTCAGGCTGTCTTCCTCATCCAGATCTAAATAAAAGTACGGAACCACTCCCGTTACAGGGATATCTGTCTTTTCTTCCAACATTCGAAGGCCCGGCTCCAGAATGGATACATCTCCACGGAATTTATTAATGATCGTTCCTTTGATCCGCGCTTTTTCATCCTCTTCAAGAAGCATTACGGTTCCGGCGATCTGGGCAAATACTCCGCCTCGATCAATGTCTCCGACAAGAAGAACCGGTGCGTCTGCAAGCTTTGCCATTCCCATATTTACAATATCATCTTTTTTCAGGTTGATTTCTGCCGGACTTCCGGCCCCTTCAATTACAATGATATCATACTTTCTTTCTAACTCATGATATGCATCCATAATTGCCGGAATATATTCCTTCTTATGACGGTAGTACTCTCTTGCAGCCATCACTCCGATTGGTTTACCATTAATAATCACCTGGGAGCCTGTATCGTTCGTCGGCTTAAGTAAAATTGGATTCATTATTGCTTCCGGTTCAATCCCTGCAGCTTCTGCCTGCATCACCTGGGCTCTTCCCATCTCCAGTCCTTCTTTTGTGATAAAAGAATTGAGTGCCATATTTTGGGATTTGAAAGGTGCAACTTTGTATCCATCCTGTTTCAGGACACGGCAAAGACCTGCTGCCAGTGCGCTCTTTCCGACATTCGACATCGTTCCCTGTATCATAATTGATTTCGCCATATTTTTCGCCTCCTTCACTGCTTTGACAGGATTGTTTCAAGTGCCCGTAAAAGAACATCATTTTCCTCTTTTGTCCGCACCGCAATCCGATACCAGCCTTTCTTCAACCCTCTATAGTTCTCACAATTTCGAACCAAAATCCCCTGTTCTAACAGTCGATCAAACAATGGGATTTCACTATATAATAAGAAGAAATTTGCCTTTGTTGGAATAAATCTAATCCCAAACTCACGCATTTTCTTTTCCATGCGCATTTTTTCTTCCACTATTTTGTTTCGTATTTTCTGAACTCTCTGTTCTTCTCTTTCTGTCAGCGCTTCTATCCCTGCTGCCTGCGCCGGAACCGACACACTCCACGGCTGACGGATCTGCTGCATCTTCTCTTTAAGTTCTCCGTCCGAAGTCATTGCATAGCCCAGTCTCAATCCCGGGATTCCATACATCTTCGTAAATGCCTGTACAAGAAAAAGGCACACATGATCTGTCACCTTTTTCACCATGGTATATTTCTGCGCTTCTTCCAAAAATTCAATAAAACACTCGTCTAAAACAAGACGAATCTTCTTTTCTTCACATCGCGTAAGAATCTGTTTCATCAGCTTTGGTTCGATCACCTGACCTGACGGATTCGACGGGGAGCATAAAAATACAAGATCAATGTCCTCTGTCAGTTCTTCCAAAAAGCTTTCTGTCAATGCAAAGTTATTCTCTCTTTTCAACTCATGATAAATGATCTCGCAGTCTACCGTCCGAAGTGCCTGTTCATATTCTGCGAAAGCCGGAATTGGAAGCAATGCTTTCTTTGGTTTTTCTGCAAGAACGACAGAAAAGAACAGCTCCGCTGCTCCATTTCCGAAAAGGAAATATTCTTCCGGCAGACTTTTTTTCTCTGCCAGTCTCTTTCTGAGCCGTCTGCATTGACTGTCCGGATAAAGACTCACTTCATCCATCGATCTTTTTGCCGCTTCAAGAACTTCTTCTGACGGACCGTAAGGATTTACATTAACTGAAAAATCCAGCACATCTCCATATGTATAAATGTCTCCTCCGTGTACATATTCCATGAATCTTACTCCTACTTCTCTATGTGTTTCGTTTTTAATCTAAAAGTACTGCCTCCAGCTCCTCGCGATTCTCTTCCATCCATTTGATTGGCTTTGGATGTTTAATCTCCGGATCTAGAAGCTTTTCCATCTAGACCATATTATACCACCGGTCAAATTTGTATCCGCAATGATAGAATTCTCCCACCATGCGGTACCCAAGATGTGCATGGAACTGTGCGCTGTTCTTTGTCAGATATTTATCTTCAATCTCTGGATATCCAATGCATGCATATAGATTGCAAATGTTCTGAGCGTGCAGTACTTTCTCCAGTGCCTCATACAGCTTTTTACCAACTCCGGTTTTCTGCCGGTCTTTTCTTATATAAATTGTTGTTTCCACTGCCCAGTCATATGCTGCACGACCTTTAAATGCCCCTGCACAACTATATCCAAGAATCTCGCCATTCTGTTCTGCGACCAGATACGGGTACTTTCTCATCGTCTGACGCATTCGATCTTTGAATTCTTCCAGTGACGGAACTTCATATTCAAATGTAATCACTGTATCCGTTACATACGGTGTATAGAGCGCCAGAAGTTCTTCTGCATCTTCCATTTTTGCAAATCGAATCAATAAATCCATAACAATAAACCTCCAAAGACAACCATCATCAGTATCGTTGTCATATACATTAATTTCCCGGCACGAAGAATATCCTCCGATTCAATCTTACGGATTGCATCGCCGATATAATCCTTTTTATAGACTTTCCCGAAATAAACCGCATCCCCGGCTAACTGTACATCAAGCGCTCCGGCGCATACCGCCTCTGACTGGGCGGAATTCGGACTTGCATGTTTCCTCTTATCCCGTAAGTAAATCTTCCACGCATTCTTTCCATCCATTCCTGTCAAAAATGCTGCAACAATCATAAACCACGCTGTCAACCTCGCCGGAATGTAATTAAACACATCATCCATCTTTGCCGGTATCCTTCCGAAATACAGATATTTTTCATTTTTGTATCCAAGCATAGAATCCATCGTATTTACTGCTTTATATAAGAATCCAAGCGGTGCACCGCCGATCAGAAGAAATAAAAGTGGAGCCGTCACGCCGTCGGAAGTATTCTCCGCCACTGTCTCTACCGCAGCTTTCGTCACACCTTCTGCTGTAAGGTTCTCTGTGTCTCTTCCGACAATCATGGATACAGCTCTTCTTGCACCAGGCAAGTCGTCTTCTTTTAATTTCTGATAAACCTTCCTACTTTCTCCTACAAGACACCGCGCCGCAAATATCTGGTAACACCAGAAGGTTTCCAAAAGGAACCGTACTGCCGGATGAACCTTTCCTGCAGCAAATAAGAGTACCGCCGGTACAAGAAAGGATAACGAAACTGTCAGAATCCATAAAATTCCACCTGCCAGAACTTCTCTTCTGTTTTTCTTCTCTTGTTCTGACACAGGAATCCGACTGCACAACAACTTCCGCAATCCTTTTTCCAACACACTGATCAGGTTTCCGATCACGCGTATCGGATGATACATCCAGACCGGATCTCCGAAAATGCAGTCTAACAAAAATCCTATGATGCATGCCAGAATCGTCATCCTTCCATTCATTCTGTCACTCCTCCCAGTTTTTGAATTTTACGAAATCTATGAATACCTGACTTCCACTCATCTTCATTCACAAGCATTCTATATCCTCCGCCATTTTCCACCTGCCAGTGATAAAAATCTTTTTGGTCTTCTGCCAATTGTTCCAGCACCGCCATAATCGTTCCTCCATGAACGACAAAAGCTGCGCTTTCTACATTTTCTTTGCATAATCTATCCACCTGACAGAGCATGCCTCTCACACAACGTGAACGGAATTCCTTCTGTTCCTCCCCTTCCGGAAATGCAATCGTTCCACCGGAATCCAGCCATGCCTGATATTCTTCTCTATCTTTCAGTTCTTCATATGTCTTACCTTCAAAGATACCAAAATCACATTCTTTCAGCAACGATTCCTGTTGTATCTGCACCTCTGGATAAATCAACTCTGCCGTTTGAATACATCTCTTCATTGGGCTGACAATCACTTGCTGTACCTGTGGATAGCTATCTATTTTATATCTCTGTTTAAAGTTCAGTACTTCCTGTTCTGACAGTTCTTCGTCTGTACTTCCGATATATTGTCTCTTTTCATTGCCCGGTGTCTTCAGATGCCGGATCAAAATAAGCTCCATAAATCACTCCAAAAAAATCTATTTTATTTCATTTTCATTTCTATAATAAAGCATCTATCATAAAACATTTATATGCAATAACATTTCTAGAATAATGCAAGCACTGCCAGCATAAACAGTTCACATAACTGCAGGAAGTATCCGGCAAGATCTCCCGTAATACCTCCAAACTGTTTTCTGCTAAACTGATAATAATAAAAGAAAACAGCAAATCCGACAACTGCTGCTGCCACTCCGCATAATCCTGCTGTCAGATAGAATCCAACTCCGGCTGCCAATAGCCATATGATCAATACAATTCTTACATTTCTCTTCTGTGCACCGTCTTGAAATGTCCGAAGCAGTCCACTGTTCTTCGCTGCCTGAAACGTCACAACAGAAATTCCACTCAGCGAACGCGAGAACACAAACACGAGTGCTGTCGCAAACAGGCGTTCTATTCTCATTTCACTAAAAATCCCCACACACAGAAGGAAATAACAGCAAAGACTGATGATCGCAAATGCTCCCGTATGTGGGTCTTTCAGAATCTCCAGCTTCTTCTCCCGGTCTCCATAAGAACTTTTTGCGTCCATCGTATCTGCGAATCCATCCAGGTGAATCCCACCTGTTATAAAAACCGGAATCAAAGTCAATACAACTGCATAAAAGAAAGTTCCTTCTCCCTTCCATACTGTGATCAGATTCCCTGCAACTGCCTCTAGTACACCGATTATAACACCAACAAGAGGGAAAAAGCACATCGCATATCTCATATTTTTCTCATTCCAGTCAACCCGCGGCATCGGAATCTTAGAATACATTGCGATTGCAATGATCATTGCGTTCAATAACCACATTTTTCTTACTCCTCATCTTCACTTAAGTTCTTCATACTGCTCTACTTTAATCTCCTCAAAGGTACTCATCTTCCGATAAACATTCACACCCATCTCAAGAAGTGGAATTGCTGCAACTGCACCACTGCCTTCCCCAAGAGACATCTTCGCATCAATCAGATATGGAAGTTTCAGCTCTTCTAAGACCATTCGCCCCGCTGGTTCTCCCGAGCAATGTGATGCCAGGATATAATCTGCCGTCTCCGGTACCATTCGTACTGCACATAATGCTGCTGCAGAAGAGATAAATCCATCGATCAGAACCGGAATATGATAGATCGCACCTCCGAGAAATGCACCTGTCATTCCAACAATATCAAGCCCTCCGACTTTGGACAAGACATCTAAAATATCTTCCTTGTCCGGCTGATGCTTTTCAATTGCTCTCTCAATTGCACGAATCTTTCTATTCAGCCCTTCTGAACTAAGGCCTGCGCCTCTCCCTGTCACATTTTCTACACTTTCATCAAGCAGAACGGACACAACAGCACTGCTGGTCGTTGTATTTCCAATCCCCATCTCACCGGTTGCGATCAGATCATACCCTTGTTCTGCCAGCTCTTTGACCTTTCGTATGCCAATAAGAACGGCTTGTGCAGCCTGTTCTCTTGACATTGCAGGTTCCATCGCCATATTCTTTGTTCCATACATCACTTTGTCTTTCGGATCTGTCACCGACGGAACATCTGTCACCATTCCAATATCGATTGGAAATAAATCCGCTCCGGCGGTCTCTGCCATAATACATACGCTCGTCGCACATTTTGTAAAATTATCCGCAACGATTGCGGTCACTTCCTGTCCGGTCTGGGTCACTCCCTCTGAAACAACTCCATTATCCGCACAAAAGATCAGCAAGCCTTTCTTTTTAATCTCAAAATCTGCTTCTCTTCGAATTCCTGCCATTCGGATCACAGCATCTTCCAGTTTTCCTAAGCTGAACAGTGGTTTTGCAACTGTTTTCCATCGTCTTTTTGCCTGTTCTTCATAGGATTTCTCCACCGGTTTTATCATTTTGAATTTTTCAATCAATAATCTTTCATTTTCTTTCATCGACATCTTTTCATTTTTTGTCGTTTTTCTTTCATCATCTACCATTGTTATGTCTGCTTTTCTTATTATTTTCTTCTGATCTATAGTTTGTCTTTCTAACTTCACAAGCCAGTTTTTTCGCATTTTCTAGCATCATTCTCCTATTTTATCATAATTTTTTTCATTCTGATATATAAAAAAGCAACGGAATCTGTCATATTTTCCTTGTAATTTTTCATTTTTTGACATTTTTCTTTTTTCTTCTTGCATTTTTAATATGAAATCTTTCATTTTTCCCAGTTCTTTGTTAAAAAATTTACGGGATTTTTATTGATTTTCTTCACATAATATGTATAATTAAAAAAGGATATGAAAAGCTTGCATGAGCAGCATTTTATTCTATCATTAGAAAGAAAGAGGTATATGTAAGATGGCAAAAATTGATTTAAGTAAGTATGGCATTACTGGAACAACAGAAGTCGTATACAACCCTTCCTACGAATTATTATTCGAAGAAGAGACAAAACCGGAACTTGAAGGTTTTGAAAAAGGACAGGAAAGTGAACTCGGTGCTGTCAATGTTATGACAGGTGTTTACACAGGACGTTCTCCTAAAGATAAATTCATCGTTATGGATGAGAACTCCAAAGATACAGTTTGGTGGACATCTGATGAATACAAGAACGACAACCACCCGGCTACAGAAGAAGCTTGGGCAGCTGTTAAAGATATCGCAATCAAAGAGCTCTCTAACAAGAGACTTTTCGTTGTAGATGCATTCTGCGGTGCTAACAAAGATACTCGTATGGCAATCCGTTTTATCGTTGAAGTAGCTTGGCAGGCACATTTCGTAACAAATATGTTCATTCAGCCAACAGAGGAAGAACTTGAGAACTTCGAGCCAGATTTCGTTGTTTACAATGCTTCCAAAGCTAAAGTTGAGAACTACAAAGAGCTCGGACTTAACTCTGAGACAGCTGTACTTTTCAACATCACAAGCAAAGAGCAGGTTATCGTTAACACATGGTACGGCGGAGAGATGAAGAAAGGTATGTTCTCTATGATGAACTACTTCCTTCCACTTAAGGGAATTGCTTCCATGCACTGCTCAGCTAACACAGACCTCAACGGAGAGAACACAGCAATCTTCTTCGGTCTTTCAGGAACAGGTAAGACAACACTTTCCACAGATCCTAAGAGACTCCTCATCGGTGATGACGAGCACGGTTGGGATGACAACGGAGTATTCAACTTCGAGGGTGGATGCTACGCTAAGGTTATCAACCTTGACAAAGAGTCTGAGCCAGACATCTACAACGCAATCGTTCGTGACGCTCTTCTTGAGAACGTTACACTTGATGAGAACGGAAAGATCGACTTTGCCGACAAGAGCGTAACAGAGAACACTCGTGTATCTTACCCGATCAACCACATTAAGAACATCGTTCGTCCAGTATCTTCTGCACCGGCAGCTAAGAATGTAATCTTCCTGTCTGCAGATGCTTTCGGAGTACTTCCTCCGGTATCTATCCTGACAGAGGATCAGACACAGTACTACTTCCTGTCTGGATTTACAGCAAAACTTGCTGGTACAGAG